>ENA-OUQF01000046-OUQF01000046.1-human-gut-metagenome-genome-assembly--contig:-NODE-46-length-144196-cov-29.013556_pt1 | contig 144196 bp, 130 predicted proteins | sample MGYA00237947_ERZ548826 | MGnify/ENA primary metagenome ERZ548826 (study PRJEB26490, sample SAMN05194701) | human gut metagenome | biome: terrestrial biome; feature: human-associated habitat... | reverse complement strand
GTGTACAACTAATAGATATGGTATATTTGCAAAGACATATATAACTTCCAGTTTGCCGAAATATCTGGCTGACTTTCCCCATTTTACAGGAATTCCAGCCTGTTCATTAGTGAAATGATATGTATTTTCCCCTATTTTTGCCCTTATAAGATAATCGTAAGGGAAATAAGGAAAATTTTCTTTTTAGTCATTGCCTGCCACTTTATCAAGCAGCCTTGCGGATTCCCGCTTGGCTTTTCTTGTATGATTCATGAATTTGTTGACAAAATCGTGGTACACGAAGCGGACAAATCTACCGGCGACAGAATCCAGCAGATTGATATTTATCTCAAGTATGTAGGAAAGTTGGATGTCCTGATGCCGGAGCTTACTCCCGAACAGATAAACGAAAGATATTGGTTTAGTCTTTTGAAATAAGAGTTTTTACAGATACATAAAATTTATGTTTGTTGCATATGGACATATTTGTCATAGATTAAAACTAGCAAGGCTACCAACCTTTGAGAAGATATATAGAGAACTTTCGTGTTTTTCTTATGGAGCATATAAAGGATAATGTAATAATGTCAGGAAATGTCTGAGCTTAGAAGCTTATAAAATTTATACATCCTTCATTGCGAGTTTTTCCTGACATTATTTAAAAATAACTATCCTTTATATGCTCCATTAGAAAAACTAGAAAGTTTGAACTTATATCTTCTAAAGGTTGGTAGGTCTGCTAGTTGTAACTGTATGAACTAATATAACCAATTCCTCAAAAATCTTTTTCCATATATTTCGCACTTTTTTCTAAAGTGTTTATTTTTTTTTCCGATATACAATATGTAAGAATGAAAAAGGAGGCGATTATTATGCGTATAGATGCCTATAATCAAATTTCACAGATTTACGGTGTAAATGGAAAAGTAAAAACATCGGCTGCAAGCAGGGTGACAAAGTCTGACAAAGTAGAAATATCAAGCTTTGGTAAAGAGCTTCAGATTGCAAAGCAGGCAGTTAGCGAAGCACCGGATGTTAGAGAAGATTTAGTTTCAAAGTTTAAAACTGAAATCGCAAATGGTACTTATGATGTTGATGGAGAAACATTTGCTGACAAGCTTATGGAAAAATTTGGTTTAATGTAAGAAAGGACGAAGGAAAGTGGCTAGTTTAATTGACGAACTTATAACAATATTATCAAAGGAAAATAAGGAATATCAAGACCTAGTTGTCCTTTCTAAAGAAAAAACCAATGTTATCGTAAAGGGCGATATTGAATACTTGCAGAAAATCACAGAAGCAGAGCAAAACTTTATCGGAAAAATTACAAAGCTTGAAAAAGAACGAATGGAAAATGTGGAAGAAATAGCGAGGGTTTTATGCCGGGATGCCAAAACACTTACTGTCCGGGATATTATAGAAGTATTAAAAGGACAGCCTGAGGCAAAGGAAAAGCTGGCAAAGGTATATGACGAAATCAAAAACACTATTTCCCAGCTAACTGCGCTTAATGAAATGAACAAAAACTTGATTGACCAGTCTTTAGAGCTTATCGATTTTGATTTAAATTTGCTGCAGGGAGCCTATATGGAACCAGAAGTAGCAAACTACTCTAAAAATGCTTATAGTGCAGGAAATGCAGATAAACCGGCTGGTGTATTTGATGCAAAGCAATAGAAAGGATTGGTGTAATATATGCCACTTATGACAAGCTTATATACAGGCGCATCCGGCTTAAAGGCCAATCAAAATGCGTTGAATACAACAGGACATAACCTTGCCAATGTAAACACAAAGGGTTATGTAAGACAACAGGCAGGAATGGTAGATAATATCTATTCAAACTTAGGATATACAGCAGTAAATACAAAACAGGTAGGACTTGGAGTTATATCTGCCGAGTCAAGACATATAAGGGAAGTTTTGTTGGATAGTGCATACAGAGAACAGAACGGAAGAATGAATTTTTACAGCTCAAAATACACAGCCAGCACAGAGGTAGAAAGTATTTTAGGTGAGCTTGAGGGTGTAGCCTTTCAACAGTCATTAGAGGATTTGAAATCGGCTATACATGAAATGGCAAAGACACCGGACAGTACCACCACAAGGGCAGAGCTTATTATGTATGCAGAAGCCTTTCTTACAAGAGCAAATTCAGTATATTCAGAGCTTACAGAATATCAACAGGAATTAGATGGAAAGGTTACAGATATAGTTAATCAGATCAATACTATTGGAGATAAAATACATAGCCTGAATCTTCAGATTGCTTCTATTGAAGCACCGGGTATTGAAACTGCCTCTGACCTTAGGGACCAGAGAGATTTATTACTTGATGAGCTTTCAGGATTAACCAAAATAGATTATACTGAGGGCGAAAACGGTATAGTTACAGTTAAAATAGAGTCAACAAACTTTGTTGTTAAGGATGGAGTGTTCCATATGGGAACAGCAGCCCTTAACAGTGACAGAGGTTCAACATATATTTCACCGGTGTGGCCACATATTGACAATACACAGGTGTATGAAACAACTGTAGAAACCTCTACAGCTAAAAACAATGATATAGGTGAATTAAAGGGACTTCTTATTGCAAGAGGTGGATATGCAGCTACCTATAAGGATATTCCCAGAGAGCCGGATTATTCAAAGTATGCTACGGACGCAGAAAAGGTTGCAGCATATGAGCAATATGAAAAAGATGTCAGAGAGTATAATCAGACAGTGGGCAATAGCGTTATTTCAAAGGCACAGGCAATGTTTGACCAGTTATTCAACAATGTGGTTACAATGATAAACGATGCACTTAGCCCAACTATTGAGAAAAAGTTGGATACAGACCTTACACTTACAATACCTAAGGGGGCAATAATCAGCACCTTGGACAAAGAGGTGCAGGCAAAACTTGCAGGTGCACAAACTGACAAAAATGGAGCATTATTACAGGATACAGATATAACCCTTAGTGCAGGTACAAAAATTACAATATTAAATATTGATGAAGACGAAAATGGCTGCTCTTATGGCTGTGATGCTGATAAGACACCAGGCTCAGAATTGTTTTCAAGAAAAGAAGTTGAAAGATATACTGTAGCTGAAGGAAAGGATGGAAAGAAATATTATATATACAATCCATACAATGAATTTGGCTCAGAATCAACATATTCATTACAAAATGTTAAGCTGAACCAGAAAATCGTGGACGATTACTCATATCTTCCATTCACAACTAAAAACCTTGATGTTGATATGAAACTGGGAGAAAAGATTATACAGCTTTGGAATAGCCCAAGCTTAAATCTTGATCCAAGCAATGCAACACCAAAGGATGTAGATAATTATTATACTGCAATGGTAGGTGTGATTTCCAACGATGGGTATATATATAATACCATTGCCAAAAACCAAAACAGTGCTGTTCTAGAGCTTGATAACAAGCGTCAGTCAAGTCATGGTGTTTCCTCAGAGGAAGAATTAACAAATATGATGAAATTTAAAAACGCATATGACGCATCTTCCAGATTTATAAATGTTGTAGCAGAGATGTTGGATACACTTATTAATCAAGTAGGCGTTCATTAGAAATAGGATGGTGATAATATGGCAAATACCTTTTTCGGATTAAATATAGCTACGACAGGTCTTTATGCGGCGAATACTGGACTTACGGTTTCTGCCAACAATGCTTCAAATGAAACTACCAAGGGCTATTCCCGTCAGACAGTTTCACAAGAGGCTACAAGGGCACTTAGGGTATATCAAAGATATGGAGCAGTGGGAACTGGTACAGAGGTTACGGCAATTACCAGAAACAGGGACGCATACTACGATACAAAGTATTGGAAAAATCAGTCCAAGTATGGTGAGTATAACTCAAAAAATTATTATATGCTGGAATTAGAGGATTTCTTTAATGATAGTGATGAAAGTGGATTTTCGGTAGAATTTCAGAATATATTCTCGGCTATTGAAGATTTGAGAAAAACACCAGAGAGTGTCGAAGGCAGAACTGCTGTAGTTAATTATGCAGACAGCTTTATCAAATATATGGAACAGATAAAGACAAATCTTATGCTTGAACAGGAAGATATTAATGCAGAAATTAATGACAATGTTGATAAGATTAATTCTATTACACAGGAAATAGCCACACTTAACAAGCAGATAAATGTAGTAGAGCTTGCAGGGGCAAATGCCAACGAGCTCAGGGATAAAAGAGAGCTATTGTTAGACGAACTTTCTGAAATCGTAGAAATAGATACAAAGGAAATCACATATGACAACGGAAAAACTGAGTTTTATGTAACTACCGCAGGCAAATCGTTAGTAAACAACTATGATTATTTTGCATTAAAGGTAGAAACAAGAGCTGAACAGGCAGACTCAGATGATGCAGTTGGTCTTTATAATATAAAGTGGTCATATGGTGAAACCTTTGACCCTATAGCACAGAATGTTCATGGAAAGCTATATGCCTTACTTGAAGTAAGAGATGGAAACAATGGAGAGCCAGAGGTTGGAAATAAAAACTCTAAAGCCATTGATTACAAGGGTGTGCCATATTATGTAGATGAAGTAAACAAATTTCTTGAAACCTTTACTGCAAAATTTAATGAAATACAGGCACAAGGTCAGGACTTAAATGGAGATTCTGGTGCGAATACACCAATATTTGTAAAGTCAGCAAACGGAGTTTACTCTGTAAATAAAGAAATATTAGACAACCCAAACAAATTGTGTACAACAAAAAGTATTGCACAGGGTACAGCAGCCTATGATTTGTTAGATGATATGATGGATTTTAAAAATGCTAAAATCTATGAAGGCGGTACAGCTATCGAATATCTTAACTCTATGGTTACAGAGATAGGTATTGATACAAAAAGAGCGGGAAGCCTTGAAACCAATTATCTAAACATACAAAAGACAATACAAAATCAAAGACTTTCGGTTATGGGTGTTGATGCTGATGAAGAAGCAATGAATCTGGTAAAATATAAAGAGGCATATGATTTATCAGCACAGATTATTTCAATAATGAATCAAATATATGACAAATTAATAAATCAGACAGGACTATAAAACCTAAATAAAACTTATTTATTAAGCTGTATAAGACTTACAGCCAAAGCTATTACAAAAAGAACAGGAGGTAACTAAATGAGAATTACAAATGGTATTATGATGAATAATTCATTATATAATATTAATAATAATAAAACCTTGTATGATAAGCTGCATACACAGATGACAACAGAAAAGAAAATACAAAGACCTTCTGAGGACCCTATTGTGGCAGTTAGGGCATTAAGACTTCGTACTACATATAGTGAGGTTTCACAGTATTTAGACAGAAATGTTACAGATGCAAGAAGCTGGATAAAAAGTACTGATGACGCTTTAGACAGCATTAATTCGGTTCTTGAAAATATTGTTTATTATTGCAACCAGGGTGTTAATGATTACAATACTGTAGATCAAAGAGTTGCTCTTAAAACAACCTTAGAGCAGCTTAAAAATCAGATTTTTGCTGATGGTGATGCAGACCTGAATGGAAGAACCTTATTTACTGGATATAAAACAGATAAAACACTTACCTTCCAGCGTGATGAAAAAAACACCCAGTATTCAATAAAACAGACTATCAAGCTTGATGATGTTGACAATGTAAACAGACTTGCTGGACTATCTACAAATACCATTTTTACAGCAGATCAGAGAAACATTACAAACAACCAGTTCCATGTTGTAAAGCTAGGCTATGACAACCTGGACAGTATTGGCGATATTACTATTACAAATGCAGATGGTACAACTACAGTTGTAACACCGGTCACCCGTTCCAAGGATGCCTTTGAGCTTGCAGGAAATAGTGTTTATACATCAGTTGCAAATGGTGCTGCATTTATTCCGGAAACGGGCGAGCTTTTATTATCGGATAGTATATATTCAAGCCTTACAAATGGAGGAAGCCTTGATGCAGAGTATGTAAAAACAGGCTTTAATAAAGGTGATTTAAAGCCAGAGCATTATTTTGACTGTACTAATGTAACAGAGGGTATTGATTATGTTTCAGAGGACCAGCAGATTAATTATACAATTAATTTCAATCAGACTATAAAAGTAAATACTCAGGCAAAGGATGTATTAACACATGATATTATAAGAGATCTAGATGAGATTATTTATTCTGTACAGTCAGCCATTGATGCAGATACAAAAATTCAAAAGCTGAAAAGCCAGTTGGAGTCAACTACTGATACAGTTAAAAAAACCCAGATAAATTCAATGATTACAGCAGCAGAGCTTGAAAAATCATATGCTGAGGAAAATATGGGCAATGCCTTTTCAAAGGGAATTGGAAATTATCAGGAACACCAGCAGCGTTTAAATAATGAGCTTGCAGATTTAGGAGCAAGGCTTATCCGTCTGGATTTAAATGAAGAAAGATTAAGCTCACAAAAGCTTAATCTGGAAAAACAGATTACTAATAATGAAGGAATAGACGCAGCTAAAGTAGCAGTACAGTTAAAGGCAGCAAGCAATGTATATGATGCCTCGCTTATGGCAGCATCTAAGATAATACAAAATTCATTACTTAATTTTCTATAGAATAGATTAAAATGGCTGCAGATTGTTATGTTAGAGATAAAAAGTACAAAATTTCAATTAATTTAAGAATATTTTTGCTAGGAAATAACAAAAGAGAATGTTATAATTAAGTAAGCGTTTAGGCTTGTGATTTAAAGTTCGTAAAGAAGGGATGAAAGCAAATGAAAATAATGACAAATTTATTCGGAGAGGTTTTAGTTGATGATAGTAAGGTAATAACATTTGGACAAGGTATTATTGGATTTCCAGATTTAAAGAAATTTATGCTTATTCATGATAGTGAAGGAAAAAACAAGAAGATTTCATGGCTTCAGTCAATAGACGAGCCATCCTTTGCACTGCCGGTTATTGACCCTTTAGTAGTGGAAAGTGAATATAATCCGGAAATAGAGGATGAATTACTTAATCCTCTTGAAATCAGAAATTTTGAAGATATATTGGTAATGACTACAGTTACAGTACCAGCGGATATTGAAAAAATGACTACAAATTTAAAAGCACCTATTATTATCAATGCCGGCAATTTAAGAGCTGCACAGATTATTGTAGAGGATGAAAATTATGTGGTAAAATATCCTATATATCATATACTTAAAGGTGGTAAGGAGGGTGATGAAGTATGTTAGCATTATCCAGAAAAAAAGATGAAGCCATAATTATAAACAATGACATAGAAATAACAGTCATAGAAATAAAGGGCGATCAGGTTAAACTTGGTATATCAGCACCAAAGTCAGTGCCTATATATAGAAAAGAGGTATATGTGCAGATACAGGAGGCAAATGCAGCTGCTGCAGGCACAAAGGCGTTGGATGCGTTAAAAAATTTATAATTTAAAACAGCTATAAAGTTTATTAAAAATATTCCGATAATAATATCAAGAAATGTATTAACTTTTAGAACATGGAAGTCAGAAGGTTTAGCAGTCACAAGGAGGTATGACATATGGCTATCGAAGCAGTAAAAAGCACAACCCACGCGGTACAAAGCTATCAAACAATTACAACGAAGGCTCCAGCAGCCACAAAAGCAGAAACACAGCCGGTAAAGGCAGCAAGTGATGCACCAAAGATTCAGCTTGAAAATATTTCTATCGATGATGCAAACACGGATGCACAAATTGCCAGTCAGAATGAGCAGATTAAAAAGGCAGTAGCTGATTTAAACAAACAGATGAGTGATACATCATGCCAGTTTGGTATTAATGATACTACAAACAGAGTTACTATTAAGATAATCGACAATAATACAAAAGAAGTAATAAAAGAATATCCGGCAGAGGAAACTATGCGAATGATAGAAAAGGCATGGGAGCTTGCCGGTATTATGGTAGACGAGAAACTATAGAGCAGGAATGTTGAAAATCAACTAGAAAGAGGTATATTATGTCAATTAAATTATCAGGAATGATTTCCGGACTTGATACTGATTCTATGATAGATGAGCTTGTTTCTGCATATAGCAAAAATAAAGATAAGGTATACAAGGAACAAAAAACTTTATCATATAAACAGGATTCATGGAAAGAATTAAACACAAAGATATATAAATTATTCAGCGGAACTCTCAGCAATATGAGATTTTCGTCAAATTATCAGAAAAAGATTTCATCCGTTTCAAGTACAAAGGCTACAGTTTCCGCATCGACGAGTGCAGTTAATGGTATTCAGCAGATGCAGATTACCAGCCTTGCAAGAGCAGGTTATCTTACAGGTGCTAAGCTTAATGGCAATTATTCTGGTGATACAAAAATGTCAGAGTTTGGTGTAACAGACAGCACTAGAATAAATGTAACTGTTGATGGAAAAGACAATTATATAGATGTTACTTCTGATATGTCTATAGACAAATTTGTAGCAAAGCTTAAGGAGGCAGGCGTTAATGCAAGCTTTGATTCTACTAATCAGAGATTTTTCGTAAGCTCAAAGGAAAGTGGTGCAGGACATGACTTTTCTATAAGTGGAAATGGAAGTGCAGGACAGGAATTAATTAAAAATATTGGATTAAATTCCGTTTCCGGCGCAGATATAACAGCATACAAAAGCTACATTACAAATGCTGAGAGTGACAGCTCTTATATGACAAATCTTGCAAAGAATGAATACCTTGATTCATTACTTTCAAATTTAAAGAGTGATTATACTGCAAAAAATACAGAAAACAACAAACAGATAAAAGATAATACCAGCCAGATTACAGAATACAACAAGCAGATAGCTTTTGCCAGAAGTGATAATGCAGCAAAGGAAAAATCTTTACAGTCATTAAGTGATAATATAACCAATATAGAAAAAAAGATAGCAGATAAACAAAAAGCTATTGATGAAGAAACTGACGAAACCAAAAAGGCTGCTCTTGTAAAAGACAAAGAAAATCTTGAAAAAACTCTTGAAACTGCTAATTCACAGTTAGAGAAATATACAGCCATAAAGGACAGAGTTGGTTCTAGTGAGGATGAAAACTTTAATGACAATGTATCAGCTTTTGAAACAGAAATAAAGGAAAGCGTTACTGCATTAGAAGATAAAAACAAGGATTTAGAAGCTAAGGTTACTGAAAACAAGGAAGCTATAACTGCTATTGAAACTGCAATGAAGGGTACAATAGAGGGCAAGGAAGCATATCTTGGTGCTGGTGCTTTTGACTATTCAGGCAGTGAGTTTTCAGACATTTATTCTAAATATGAAGAAAGACTTGCAACAGCAAAGGAAATGGTTTCAAGCTACGAAAGATATGAAAGCTTAAAGAGCTTAGGTGATTCAGCTAGTGATGCGGAAAAATCAGAACTTCAACAGTTAGAGGATAGATTTGGACTTACATATTCAGCTTCAGGTTCTTCAAGAATTGAAGGAACAGATGCTACAATCTATTTAAACGGTGCAGAATTTACATCTTCTTCAAACAACTTCTCTATAAATGGGCTTACTATTACGGCAAATGCTGTAACAGAGCCGGGAGAAACAGTATCCATTACTACAAACAATGATGTTGATGGAATTTATAATATGGTAAAGGATTTCCTTAAGGAATACAATGCACTTATAAATGAAATGGATTCATCATATAATGCAGCCTCTGCTGGTGACTACGAGCCGCTTACTGAAGAGGAAGAAGAAGATATGAGTGACAAGCAGATTGAAAAATGGGAGAAGAAGCTTACTGACGCAGCACTTAGAAAAGACGATACATTAAGCTCAGTGATTTCCATTATGAAAACAGCAATGTCACAGGGATTTTCTGTAAATGGTACAACCTACAACCTGTCATCCTTTGGTATTAAAACATTAGGATACTTTGTAGCTGCTGACAATGAAAAGGGTGCTTATCATATTGATGGTGATCCGGATGACAGCGCTGTATCAGGCAATACAGATAAGCTGAAGAGTGCTATAGCTGGTGACCCGGATACTTTTGTAGATTTCTTTTCACAGCTTACTTCAAATTTATATTCGCAGCTCAATAAGAAAATGGCAGCATCATCTTTAAGCAGTGCATATACAGTATACAACGATAAGTATATGGATAAGCAGTACAAGCAGTATACAAAGGACTTAAAGAGTTGGGATACAAAGATTGAAAATATGAGAGAAAAATATGAAAAGCAGTTTGCATCAATGGAATCTGCACTTTCATCTCTTCAAAGTCAACAGTCTTCATTGTCCTCATTATTGGGGAACTAAAATTTAGGAGGCAATTATGGCAATTCAGAATGGCTACAATAATTACGCAAAAGAAAGAATATTAAATGCTTCGCCGGCACAGCTTACCTTAATGTTATATGATGGAGCAATCAAATTCTGCAATATCGCAATAGCTGCTATAGAAAAGGGCGATGTTATGAAGGCTCACAATAACATTATGAAGGTTGAAAAGATTATTGGAGAATTCAGGGCGACTCTTGATTTTAAGTATCCTGTGGCAAAAGATTTTGATAAGGTTTACCAGTATATTATGGATAGGCTTATTGAAGCAAACATAAAAAAAGACAAGGATATATTAGAAGAGGTCTTAACTCATCTAAGGACTATGCGTGAAACATGGGACGAGGTAATGAAGCATGGAAAACAACAAACAAGAGCGTAATTATATAGAAATACTTAAAAATAGTATGGATAGAAAAGAGCAGGTTCTTGAAAAAATATTACTTGCAAACGAAGAACAAAAGCAGCTGGCTTTAGAGCCTAAGTTCGATTATGATAAGTTTGATCAGATATATGAAGAGAAGGGCAAGCTTATTAGTGAGCTTAACTTATTGGATTCTGGTTTCCAGAGTATATATGACAGAGTCAGGGAAACACTTGCAAATGGCAGGGAGCAGTACAAGGACGATATTATAAAGCTTCAGGAGTCAATACGAAAGGTTACACAGCTATCTATGGAAATAGAAGCATCGGAAAAGAGAAACAAAGAGCTTATGGAAAAGACTGTTTCAAATCTTAAAAATGATGTAAAGGTAGCAAAGGCTACAAGCAAGGCAGCTGTGGGATACTACAACAATATGAGCAGGCTGACGGTGATTGAGCCTCAGTTTATGGACAAAAAGAAGTAATATTTTGGAATAGCAGTTGTTTCATAAATAAAGTATTCGAGGCTTTATCTGATACTTTTTTGATAATATGCTAAAAATACTCAAAATAGAGAGAAAAAAGTATTTGGAGTACTTGAAAAAAATTAAAAAATTTTTTAAAATAGGTATAAAGTATTGGAGAAATCGTCCGATATATAATACAAATAAATAAAACAAAATTAATTAACAGTAAAAGCTAAAACATATACTGTTAAAAACATTATGGTAATTACTCTTATAGATAAGAGATAGTTATAAACAAAAACAAAGCACATGTCGCATGGAAGCGGCATTAAATTCAAGGAGGAATTATTATGGTAGTACAACACAATCTTACAGCGATGAACACAAACAGACAGCTTGGTATCACAACAGGTGCTCAGGCTAAGTCAACAGAAAAGTTATCATCAGGTTACAGAATTAACAGAGCTGGTGATGATGCAGCAGGTCTTTCAATTTCAGAAAAGATGAGAAGCCAGATCAGAGGTCTTGACAAGGCATCTACAAATGCGCAGGATGGTATTTCAGCTATTCAGACAGCTGAAGGTGCTTTAAACGAAGTACATTCTATTCTTCAGAGAATGAACGAACTTTCAACACAGGCAGCTAACGATACAAATACTGCTACAGACCGTACAGCTATTGCAGCAGAGATTACACAATTAACATCAGAAATTGACAGAATTCAGAGTACAACACAGTTCAACACAATGAACTTACTTGATGGAACTTTTAAAGACAAGAAGCTTCAGGTTGGTGCATTAGAGGGACAGACAATCGGTATTAGTATTGAGGATATGTCAGCTCAGGAATTAGGCGTTGATGCTTTAGATGTAACAGACAATGACAAAGCAGGAGCAGCTATGACATCTGTTCAGACAGCTATCGAGAAAGTTTCTACACAGAGATCAGACCTTGGTGCTATCCAGAACAGACTTGAGCATACAATCGCAAACCTTGATACAACATCTGAAAATACATCAGCTGCTGAATCAAGAATCAGAGATGTTGATATGGCTGAAGAAATGGTTTCATACAGCAAGAACAACATTCTTGCTCAGGCAGGTCAGTCTATGTTAGCACAGGCTAACCAGTCTAACCAGGGTGTTCTTTCACTCCTTCAGTAATCATCGCGAATTACTAATTAAAACTATCATAAGACACCACTCTTCGGAGTGGTGTTTTTCGTACTATAAATCTTAAACAATTCTTTAATAAATATAGTTGTGATATATCTTTCAGTTTTGACTTTTTCCTATTATTGAAAAATTGGCTGACAAGCTTAGATTTGTAAAGGTGTAAATTCTGCTGAATTTTCATGGAAAGTTTTGGTAGGGTTGACTAAGCCGTATAAAACATATATAATATCCTAAATAGCTTAGAAAAAATCGTGAAAAGGTGATTTTATGAAAAGGGTGCTTACAATTAAAGCAGTTGGTGGTTTGACTGTAGCTAGTGATATATATACAGAAAAAGGACAGCTGGTTATAAAAAAAGGTACAGTTTTGAATCGTGAAATTATAGAAAAATTGAAAATGTATGGTGTCTTTGACTTTTATGTAGAAGAGGATAAGGCAATGGCATATACTGTGGACGAGCTGGAACGCAATATTTTAGATGATGATAGTGATGTCGGGGATGACTTAAACGATAGTGCATACTACAGACGAATAAGAGAAAGCAAAAAATTCCAGCGTTTTGAGAATATGTTTAATGAGTCATTGGTAGAGGTTCAATCCTCTATCAATGAGCTGGTTTTAAAAAACAACTCAATTAATGCACAGGCCATGCTTGACTCTGTTAAAGAGATTACAAATGGCTTCAGACCGGATATTAGTGTATTTGATATGCTTCATTGCATTGAAGGCTATGACGATTTAACCTATGTTCATTCTATCAATGTATCACTTATATCCAGAATGATTGCAATTTGGATGAAGCTTAATGAAAATGATGTTGATACAGTTACTTTAGGTGGATTGCTGCATGATGTAGGAAAGGTAATGATACCTAATGAAATTATTACAAAACCAGCCAGACTTACTGATATGGAATACAACATTATTAAAACTCATCCTATACACGGATACAATATTCTAAAAGATCAGGATATTGATGAAAGGGTGAAGCTTTGTGCATTGCAGCACCATGAAAGATGTGACGGCAATGGCTATCCGTACCAAAAGACTTATGACGAAATCGAGCCATTGGCGAGAATTGTTGCTATTGCAGATGTATACGATGCAATGACCTCAAATCGTGTCTACAGACGAGGAATGTGTCCATATGATGTTATAGCTGTATTTGAGGATAATATGGATATGTATGACCCTGTAGTTTTGTCGAAGGTATTGGAAAAAATTGCAAATACCTATATTAATGAAAATGTATTGCTAAGTGATAATACCAAAGGCAAAATAGTAATGATAAATCCACATAAGCTAAGTAAGCCTGTAGTAGAGGTAAACTCAGAATATGTTGATTTATCCAGAGAGAAGGATAAGAGAATAGTGGCACTTTGCTAGGCTTAAATTTTATCCAAAAATCATATTGCTATTGTGATATTTTTTTTCGTTAGTAACTTCTTTACCAAACCAAATAGGAGGAATGAAGCTATCGGCTTCGGTTTCGCTGTCGAATTCTACCTCAGCAAGATACAAGCCTTTATAATCCTTTAAAAATTCATCAAGCTCAATAGTATATTTACCAAATGGAATTAAGTAACGGTTTTTTGAGAGAACTTTTCCATCAGCCTTTGGTAGCATATGCTCGTAGCTTTCTTTATTTAAAGGAAGATTATATTCAGCTCGTTTCATCATTCCGGAGCCTTTGTAGGTAAGGTAATATTCATCATTTGAGCGCCTTATGCGGACTACTGGGTGGGTGTTCAGATAGGCCTGTTCAATCATCAAATAGGAATAGTCAGACAAATTTATAGGTGCTGTGTCTATATTTACAAGCCATTTTTTTTCAATTTCTATATTTTCCATAATATAAATCCTTTCTGCTGATAATATAAGCTGCTAAATTAACTAATAACAAGAATAGCAAGTTTGAACAATATATTAATATACTGGTACAAAATTCAATAAAGTGTATTTTGGTTTTATTAAGTATATTATATACTATGTTTTCAAATATATAATAAAAGACTGTTGTATGCAATAAAATATACAAACAAACGATAGTATAAAATGTACAACAAATTAAAAAAATACTAAGTTTTTTTGTAACGATAAGATGTTTTGTGAAAAATTACAGATAAATAAGTGCTTATATTTGTGAAAATTGATGTAAAAAATATGTAAAGTCCAATCCTTTATACAAGTTGAACAAAATTAAAAAGCTGTATTTATCATATTTGCATATGGCTTTTTTTCTCAAAATAATATAAAATATTCCTAATTGAAAAATTATCAACGATAATAAGGAGGAACATACACAAATGGCAAGTTTATCATTAAGAAACATTTGTAAAGTATACCCAAACGGTTTTGAAGCAGTAAAAGATTTTAATTTGGAAATTGAAGATAAGGAATTCATCATTTTCGTTGGTCCTTCAGGATGTGGTAAATCTACTACACTTCGTATGATTGCAGGTCTTGAAGATATTAGCTCAGGTGAGTTATATATTGGCGACAAGCTTGTAAATGATATTGAACCAAAAGATAGAGATATCGCAATGGTATTCCAGAATTACGCTTTATACCCACATATGTCAGTATATGACAATATGGCATTTGGTCTTAAGATTAAGAAAGTTCCAAAGCCAGAAATTGACAAGTTAGTACATGAAGCAGCTAAGATTCTTGATCTTGAGCATTTACTTGATCGTAAGCCAAAGGCTTTATCAGGTGGACAAAGACAGAGAGTAGCTATGGGTCGTGCAATCGTTCGTAATCCTAAGGTATTCCTTATGGATGAGCCTTTATCAAACCTTGACGCTAAGTTAAGAGTACAGATGCGTGTTGAGATTTCTAAGTTACATCAAAGACTTGAAACAACAATCATCTATGTTACACATGACCAGACAGAAGCTATGACACTTGGTACAAGAATCGTAGTTATGAAGGATGGTATTGTACAGCAGGTTGATACACCAATCAACTTATACAATTACCCAGTAAACCTTTTTGTTGCTGGATTCATGGGTTCTCCATCAATGAACTTCATTGATGCTGAGGTTGTTCAGGAAGCTGGAACAGTTTCATTAAAGTTTGGTTCATACTCAATCAAGTTACCAGAAGCTAAGGCTAAGCCATTAGTTGAAGGCGGCTATGTTGGTAGAGTAGTTGTTATGGGTATTCGTCCAGAAGATGTACATGATGATCAGGTTATGATTATCAACTCACCAGACAGTGTTGTTGAAACACAGATTAAGTTATATGAATTACTTGGTGCAGAAGTTTACTTATACTTCGACTTAGACCAGTATTCAGTTGTTGCAAGAGTAAATCCTCGTACAACAGCAAAGGTTGGAGATGTAGTTAAGTTTGCATTTGATTTAAACAAACTTCATATCTTTGATAAAGAAACAGAGCAGATTATTGTCAACTAATTTAGTGAAATGATCTTGTTATAAAGAAACAGGCATCGTCTTAGTTGTTAAGGCGATGCCTGTTTTTGTGTAAAATAAAGAGATATATAAAATAATCTCCAAGTCATAGATAATTCACAGAATTATAGGTCATTCCTAGTTGCGACAGGATTTGAAATATGTTAGAATGAATAGTGATGAATTAGAGGCATTTATGGCAAGGAGCGAATATATAGATGATAACAAATCAAATTTTACAATCGACAATAGAAGGAATTACAAATATTAGTCGTACTGAGTTATGTGTTTTTGATGTAGAGGGAAAGGTTCTGGCAAGCACCCTAGATACTGAAGAGGAAGCATATACGGAGGTTGTACTTTCTTTTATAGATTCGTCGGCTGAAGTGCAGGAAATGTCAGATTATCAGCTTTTTAAGGTTGATGATGAAACAGATTTAGAATACATTTTATTAGTAAAGGGAAGCGGAAATGGTATAAATTTAGTTGGAAAGATGGCCTCATTCCAATTACAGAATTTATTGGTGGCTTATAAGGAAAGATTTGATCAGGACAATTTTATTAAGAATTTATTGCTGGACAATCTTTTGTTAATAGATATTTATAATAGAGCTAAAAAACTTCATATAGAAACTGAGGTTAAGCGAATAGTCTATATTGTAGAAACTCAAAATGAAAAGGATAGTAATGCTTATGAGATTTTAAGAACATTATTTCCTCCAAAATCAAAAGATTTCATTACTGCTGTAGATGAAAAGAATATTATTATTGTAAAACAGATAAAGGATACAGATACTCATGAGGATATTATGAGAGTAGCCAGCACTATGCTGGATATGCTTAATACAGAGGCTATGTCCAGAGTTCATATTTCTGTAGGTACAGTTATTGATGAAATTAAAGAGGTTTCAAAGTCATACAAGGAAGCTAAAATGGCACTTGATGTCGGAAAAATCTTCTATAGTGAAAAAAATATTGTTGCATATAGCAATTTAGGAATAGGCAGACTTATTTACCAGCTTCCATTGCCATTATGCAAAATGTACATAAGAGAAATTTTCGGAAATAAATCACCAGATAATTTTGATGATGAAATGCTTACTACTATAAACAAATTCTTTGAAAATAATTTGAATGTGTCTGAAACCAGCAGACAGTTGTTTATTCATAGAAATACATTAGTATACAGATTAGACAAGATACAAAAGCAAACAGGTTTGGATATAAGAATATTTGAGGACTCTATTACATTTAAAATTGCAATGATGGTTGTCAAATATATGAAATATATGGAAACACTAGACTATTAAGAGAGAATAGTTTATATTTTTAATGTGTAAATTTGGATAGAAGCTTTGAGCTTCTGTATGGGATTTGAAAGAAATTTGGCTAAGGAGGAAGAAAAATGATTGTACTTGAAGAAGTAAGTAAGAATTACTCAGCAGGTGCTCCGGCAATAAACAATATTAATCTTAAAATAGAAAAAGGCGAGTTTGTTTTTATTGTAGGAGATTCTGGTGCAGGAAAGTCTACACTTATCAAACTTTTACTTAAAGAATTAGAGCCTACATCAGGCAAAATATATATAAATGACAAGCTTATAAACAAATTAAAAAGAAGAAAAATTCCTTATTTAAGAAGAGATATTGGAGTTGTGTTCCAGGACTTTAGATTACTTAAGGATAGAAATGTATATGAAAATGTTGCATTTGCCCAGAGAGTTGTAGGGGTATCTGCAAGCACTATCAGAAGAAGAGTTCCAGCTATGTTGTCTATGGTTGGATTGGCAGAAAAATACCGTTCACTTCCAAAGGAGCTTTCTGGTGGCGAGCAGCAAAGAGTTGCACTTGCCAGAGCATTAGTGAACAATCCTCCTATTTTACTGGCAGACGAGCCAACCGGAAACCTTGACCCAAAGAATTCTTGGGAAATAATGAAATTACTAGAAGAAATCAATAAGAGAGGTACAACTGTCGTTGTAGTAACACACAACAAGGAAATCGTTGATGCTATGCAAAAACGAGTTATTACTATGCAAAAGGGTGTTATTATCAGCGATGAGAAGGCAGGAGGATATATTTATGAAGATTAGTACATTTTTCTACAGTCTTAAGCAGGGCTTAGTGAATTTAAAGAGAAATAAGCTATATACTCTTGCTTCAATAGGTACAATTACTGCTTGTATTTTCCTTATTGGATTATTTTATTCAGTAGTTGTCAATTTACAGCATATTGTAAAAAATGCAGAACAGCAGGTGGAGATTACTATTTTCTTTGATTACGGTATTGAACAGGATAAGATAGACTCTATTGGCGAAACTATTAAAAAGCGTGTAGAGGTGGGAAGCATTAGCTTTACATCTGCCGAGGAGGCTTGGAAAAATTTTAAAAAGCAATACTTTGGTGACAAGGAAGAATTAGCTGAAGGCTTTAAGGGAAAAAACCCATTAGCAAACTCAGCATCATATACAGTTAAGCTTAATGATATAGAAATGCAGGATACTTTTGTTGCTTATGTAAAGACACTTGACGGAGTAAGACAGGTCAATTATTCATCAAGTGCAGCAGGAATGTTAAGCGACTTTGGAAAGCTTACGGCATTAGTATCAGCAGCAATTATTATTATATTATTAGGTGTAGGTATATTCCTTATTAGTAATACAGTTATGGTAGGTATTACTGTCCGTAAGGAAGAAATAGGCATTATGAAATTGATGGGTGCAACAGACTATTTTGTTAGAGCTCCATTTATTGTGGAGGGTATTACAATAGGTCTTATAGGTGCAGCTATTCCTCTTATTATAATATTCTTTATATACAGAGAGGTTGTTGGATATATTCTTGGTCAGTTCCAGTCTATATCAACAATAGTTAATTTCATATCTGTAGGAGAAATATTTAAGGTATTAGTACCTATGGCGCTTATTATCGGTGCAGGTATTGGTGTATTAGGTAGTATGATTACTATTAGAAAGCATTTAAAGGTATAGGAGGACTATATGAAGAAAAAGTTTTATTTAAAAACCTTCATCTTAATATTTGTTGTGGTTGCTTTTGCAGTACCTATATATGGTGACTTGCAGGAGGAAAAGGACAAAAAAGCAGAGATGGAGAAGGAGCTTAAGGACACAGAAAGCTATTTGTCGTCATTAGAAAACCTAAAGAGTGATAGCGAGGCATATATTGCAGCTATTGATAAACGAGTAGGTGAGCTTGCAAGTAATATATATAGTCTTGAACAGCAGGCGGCTGAAAAACAGTCTGAAATAGATGCCAAAGAGGTTGAAATCCAAAATAAAGAGGCAGAAATAGACAAGCAGTACGAGGATATGGCTGTAAGGATTCAGTATATGTACGAAAATGGAAATGCCCAATCTGCAACAATGATTCTGCAAAGTGCAGATATGGAGGAACTGCTTAACAGAGCTAACTATATTACTGAATTAACACAGTATGACCGCGATATGTTAAATGAGCTTGAAGCTTCAAAAGCAGAGCTGGACATTCAAAAGACAGAGCTTCAGTCAGCACTTAATGAGCTTAATTCTGTTTTAAATGAAACCAAGTCTGAACAGCAGGCTCAGCAAACCCTTATGTCAAATAAGAAAACAGAGTTAGACGCTTATTACAATAAAATATATGGTGCAAATTCACAAATTCAGGCACTTGAGGAGGATATAGCTGCTCAGGAGGAGTTAATCAAAGAGCTTGAGGAAATTGAGAGAAAGAGAAAATTACAGAATTTACAGTTGACCTACAATGGTGGTCAGTTGTTATGGCCGCTTCCAGGATACTCTTACATTTCGTCACCATTTGGATATAGAGTTCATCCTATTACTGGTGTAAGCCATTTACATTCGGGTATTGATATTCCAGCACCTCTTGGAACGCCTATTTATGCAGCATATGACGGACAGGTTGCCTGGGCAAATTACAACTGGTCAGCAGGTAACTGGATAGGAATAGATCACGGAAATGGATTATATACTATATATATGCATATGTCTGCATTTAAGGTTGAAGAAGGTACTTATGTAAAGAAAGGAGATTTGATTGGCCTTGTAGGAAGTACAGGCTCATCAACAGGTCCGCATTTACATTTTACAGTTAGATTAAATGGTTCTTATGTTGAGCCATTATCATATGTATCACCATAATAATGAAAAGAGGCATAGTTATTGATGAATGAAAATAACAATTATAATGGAGGAGGCTATAATGGAGAAAATTATGGCACAGATAATTATAATGGAGGTGGCTATAATCAAGGTAATTACAATGTAGACAATTATCGATATGGAAACTATCAAGGAAATTATTCTTGCAATATGAATAATAATCAAAATGAAAAGCCCCAAAAGAATGGCTTTTTTAAGGGCTTTATCATAGGTGGTATTATTGCTGCAATAACAGTTGCATTAATTTTTGGATTATATAGTGTTATTAAAAACGATTATTTAAATGTTAATCCAGACGGTGCTGCCAGTAAGGATGATATTGAAAAGAAAGCAGAACAAATTCTTAAGCTGATTGATGAAAATTATTACAATATGGATGATGACTACAAGGATAAGCTGGCAGATTCAATATACCAGGGTATAATTGATTCTTTAGATGATAAGTATGCAGATTATTATGATGCAGAGGAATGGAAGGCTGTATTAGAGGCTGACCAGGGCGTGTATTGTGGTATTGGCGTGGTTGTGCAAAAGGATGAAAGCACAGGAGAAATCATTGCTGTAAATCCATACAATTACGCACCTGCTTACAAGGCTGGGGTAAGAGCCAATGACAGAATTATTGCTATAGATGATGTAGATATTAGAAGTATGTCTATAGACGAGGCAGTCACTCTTATCAGAGGTGAAGAGGGTACTACTGTTAAGCTTACCATAAGAAGAGATTCTGAAATTAAAGAGTTTGAGGTAACAAGAGAGCAGATAGAAAGCAAGACTATTTATACTGAGGTATTAGAGGATAATATAGGTTATATGCAGATAACGGCTTTCGAGGGTGTTACTTATGACCAGTTTACAGAAGGCTTAAATGATTTGTTAGATAAGAATATTAAAGGTATTATCTTTGATGTTCGTTCTAATGGCGGTGGCTATTACGATACTGTTGTTAAAATGTTGGATAGAATTCTTCCAGAGGGAAAAATTGTTTATATAGAAGATAAAAACGGACATCAGGAAACAGAGTATTCTGACGCAAAGTGTCTGGACCTTCCAATGTGTGTGCTTGTAAACGGATATTCGGCAAGTGCTTCAGAAATCTTTACTGGCGCAATTCAGGACTATGGTTTAGGTACAATTATCGGTGAAAAAACCTATGGAAAGGGTATAGTACAAAACACCTATACATTTAGAGATGGCACAGCAGTTAAGTTTACAATAGCCGGATACTTTACACCAAATGGAAGAAATATCCATGGCGAAGGCATAGAGCCAGATATTGAGGTTTCCTTGCCAGAGGATAAAAGTGCTTATAATGAGGACGGCACTATTAAAAAAGAAATGGATAGCCAGCTAAATGAAGGCATAAAATATATTAAAGAGCAAATAAAATAAATGAAAAATTAAAGTACAGAACAAATGTTCAGTTTGTTCTGTACTTTTTTATTTTCTTCTGTTATACTCATATATGTAGTTAAAAGAGGATTACAAAATTGTATAGATTGTAAAATATAATAAAAATCAGATAAGTAAAATTAGATTAAATTAAGTGTTGCAAATGGAGGAATTTGCTATGAATAAATTCAAGTTAAAAGCCCCATATAAGCCTACAGGCGACCAGCCGCAGGCTATTGAAAAGCTTGTAAAAGGCTTTAAGGAAGGTAATCAGTTTGAAACTCTTCTGGGTGTTACTGGTTCTGGTAAGACCTTTACTATGGCAAATGTTATAGAAAAATTAAATAAACCTACACTTATTATTGCCCACAATAAAACTTTAGCAGCACAGCTATATGGTGAGTTTAAGGAGTTTTTTCCAGAAAATGCAGTTGAGTATTTTGTTTCGTATTATGATTATTACCAGCCAGAGGCATATGTGCCATCTACAGATACTTATATTGAAAAGGACTCCTCCATTAATGATGAAATAGATAAGCTTAGACATTCGGCTACAGCAGCTCTTACTGAAAGAAAGGATGTTATTATTATATCTTCAGTATCCTGTATTTATGGTATTGGTAGTCCGGCTGATTATAAGGATATGGTTTTATCTCTTAGACCAGGTATGGAAAGGGATAGGGACGAGGTTATCCGCAGGCTCATAGATATTCAGTATGACAGAAATGAAATGGATTTTAAGAGAGGCACCTTTAGAGTAAGAGGTGATGTTATTGAAATATTCCCAGCGGCATCTACTGACCGAGCTATCAGAATAGAATTTTTTGGGGACGAAGTGGACAGAATTGCAGAGGTAGATACACTTACAGGAGAGATTAAGGCCACATTAGAGCATATAGCTATTTTCCCTGCGTCCCATTATGTAGTTGCTCCTGAAAAGATGATGGAGGCAACTAAGGCTATTGAGGTGGAACTGGCTGAGCGGGTTGATTATTTCAAAAGTGAGGACAAGCTGTTAGAGGCACAAAGAATATCTGAACGGACTAATTTCGATATAGAAATGATGCGTGAAACAGGCTTTTGTTCAGGTATTGAGAATTATTCCAGATATTTGGCTGGCTTAGAGCCGGGTTCAACTCCTAATACTTTAATAGACTTTTTCGGTGATGATTTTCTTATTATAGTGGACGAGTCCCACATTACTATACCGCAAATCCGAGGTATGTATGCAGGTGACCAGTCAAGAAAGAGTACACTTGTAGATTATGGCTTTAGATTACCGTCAGCAAAGGACAACAGACCTTTAAATTTTGAGGAGTTTGAAGGAAAAATTGACCAGATGTTATTTGTTTCGGCTACACCAAATGTGTACGAGGGTGAACACGAGCTTTTGCGTGCGGAACAAATTATCAGACCAACGGGACTTTTAGACCCGGATGTTGATGTCAGACCAATAAAGGGTCAGATTGATGACCTTATATCGGAGATAAACAAAGAGGTGGAAAAGAAAAACAAAATTCTTGTTACCACTCTTACAAAGAGAATGGCAGAGGACCTTACTACCTATATGAAAGAGGTAGGTATAAGAGTTGAGTATCTTCATTCTGATATAGATACTTTGGAAAGAACGGAAATTATTAGAAATATGCGACTAGATGCTTTTGATGTTTTAGTAGGTATCAACCTTTTAAGAGAAGGCTTGGATATTCCGGAAATTTCCCTTGTAGCTATTTTAGATGCTGATAAAGAGGGATTTCTCCGTTCAGAAACCTCTCTTATCCAGACTATTGGTAGAGCAGCTAGAAATGCTGAAGGTCATGTTATTATGTATGCAGACACTATTACTGAGTCTATGGAAAAGGCCATTAGTGAAACTAAAAGAAGAAGGTCTATACAGGAGGCATATAATAAAGAGCATGGCATTACGCCTACCACTATCAAAAAGGCAGTCAGGGATCTTATTAGTATTACGAAGGAGGCTACAAAGACTATTGATAAGCTGGAAAAAGACCCAGAATCAATGAGCAATAAAGAGATAGACAAGCTGGCAGCAGCAATAAAGAAAAAGATGCAGAAGGCAGCAGCCGAACTGGATTTTGAAACTGCGGCTATGCTAAGAGATCAAATGCTGGAGCTTACTAAGGCTAGGAAGTAAGGGTTGAAACCGAATACACAAAAATTGCAGCAGTAGTCTTATAATGGTATAGAGTATAGTTTGCATTATAGATTGTACTATGAGTTGTATTAAAATTTGTATTACGGTTTGTATTACAGTTTGTATTATGACCTGTATTTTGGTTTTTAATAGAAAATTTTGAATAGATAGAGAAAGGATACAGTTTTAAGGTTATAAAATGAGTAAAAAGGAATTTATTAAAATCAGAGGCGCAGCCGAGCATAATCTTAAAAATATTGATGTAGATATACCAAGAAATGAATTTGTTGTACTTACAGGACTTAGTGGTTCTGGAAAGTCATCATTGGCATTTGATACTATTTATGCAGAGGGACAAAGAAGATATATGGAATCCTTGTCTTCTTATGCAAGAATGTTTTTAGGACAAATGGAAAAGCCAAATGTTGAAAGTATAGAGGGTTTATCACCAGCTATTTCTATTGACCAGAAATCTACCAATAGAAATCCTCGTTCAACTGTTGGAACAGTTACAGAAATCTACGATTATTTTAGATTATTATACGCACGAATAGGAACACCACACTGTCCAAATTGCGGCAGAGAGGTTAGTAAACAGACAGTAGACCAAATGGTAGATGTGATTATGAAGCTTCCTGAAAGAACTAAGTTTCAGGTACTTGCACCTATTGTCAGGGGAAAAAAGGGTAGACACGAAAAGGTAATTGACCAGGCAAAGCGTGGAGGCTTTGTCAGAGTAAGGGTTGATGGAAATATGTATGAGCTTTCTGAGGACATTACCTTAGACAAAAATATAAAGCACAATATAGAAATCGTAATTGACAGACTTTCAGTCAGGGAAGGCATAGAAAAGAGATTAACTGACTCTATTGAAACGGCCTTGCGAATTGCTGATGGACTTATGGTGGTTGATATTATAGATGGAGAGGAAATGAAGTTTAGTCAAAGCTTTTCCTGCCCTGATTGTGGAATTAGTATGGAGGAAATTGAGCCTAGAAGTTTCTCCTTCAACAACCCTTTTGGTGCTTGTCCGGTCTGCTTTGGTTTAGGCTACAAAATGGAGTTTGACGAAAGGTTAATGATTCCTGATGACAGCCTTAGCTTAAATGAAGGCTGTATTGTGGTTATGGGCTGGCAGTCCTCAAATGATAAGGGCAGCTTTACTCACGCACTTTTAGAGGCACTTGCAAAGGAATATAATTTTAGTCTGGATACTCCTTTTAGGGATTTACCTGAGGATGTTAGAAAAATGCTTATTCACGGAACTAGCAGAAATGTAAAGGTGCATTACAAGGGTATGCGTGGGGAGGGGGTTTATGATGTAGAATTTGAAGGACTTATAAAAAATGTTTCCAGAAGATACAGGGAAACCAGCTCTGAAACCATAAAGGCTGAGTATGAGGAGTTTATGCAGATTTCCCCTTGTACTGAATGTAAGGGACAAAGATTAAAGAAAACTTCTCTTGCTGTAACTGTAGCAGATAAAAATATTTATGAAATCACAAAAATGTCTATTATTGACCTGCAGCAGTTTATGGAAAATATGAAGCTTAGCAGCAGAAATGAGCTTATTGGCGGACAGATTTTAAAGGAAATAAAGTCAAGAATTGGATTTTTAGTTAATGTAGGCTTGGATTATCTATCATTAGCAAGAGCCACATCTACCTTATCTGGTGGAGAGGCACAAAGAATTAGACTTGCTACACAGATAGGCTCAGGACTTGTAGGTGTAGCCTATATTTTAGATGAGCCTAGTATTGGCTTGCACCAAAGGGATAATGATAAATTGCTGTCTACGCTTATTCACCTTAGAGATTTAGGAAATACACTAATTGTGGTAGAGCATGATGAGGATACAATGCTGGCAGCAGACTACATTGTGGATATTGGGCCGGGAGCAGGTACTCACGGCGGCGAGGTAATTGCCTGTGGCAATGCTAAAGAGATTATGGCAAATGAAAGGTCTATTACAGGCGCTTATCTTAGTGGCAGAATTAAAATTCCTGTGCCAAAGGAAAGAAGAAAGCCAACAGGATATTTAAAGATTATTGGTGCAAAACAAAACAACTTAAAGAATATTAATGTGGAAATCCCTCTAGGTATTATGACCTGTGTAACAGGTGTGTCAGGCTCGGGTAAGAGTTCTTTAGTCAATGAGATTTTGTACAAATCCCTTGCAAAAAATCTGAACAGAGCCAGAACTATTCCTGGCGACCATAAGGAAATTAAAGGTATGGAGCAGCTTGACAAGGTTATTGACATTGACCAGTCGCCAATAGGCAGAACTCCACGAAGCAATCCAGCCACATATACAGGAGTGTTTGACCAGATTAGAGATTTGTTTGCAGCTACAAAGGACGCTAAGGAAAGAGGCTACAAAAAGGGTCGTTTCAGCTTTAATGCAAAGGGTGGTCGTTGTGAGGCCTGTGCTGGTGCTGGTATTACAAAAATAGAAATGCACTTCCTGCCAGATGTTTATGTTCCATGTGAGGTATGTGGTGGAAAGAGATACAATAGAGAAACCTTAGAGGTTAAGTATAAGGGCAAAAATATTTTCGATGTATTAGATATGACTGTAGAAGAAGCAGTAAAGTTCTTTGAGAATGTTCCTTCTATTCAGCGAAAGATACAGACCTTGTATGATGTAGGGCTATCCTATGTTAAACTGGGACAGCCTTCCACAGAGCTTTCTGGTGGCGAGGCTCAGCGTGTCAAGCTGGCAACAGAGCTTGCAAAGAGAGATACCGGCAAAACCATTTACATTCTTGATGAGCCAACCACAGGACTTCATTTTGCTGATGTTCACAAGCTTGTGGAAATTCTTAGAAGATTGTCAGACGGTGGCAACACAGTAGTTGTAATCGAGCACAACTTAGATGTAATAAAAACTGCTGATTATATTATTGATATAGGCCCAGAGGGAGGAGATAAGGGAGGAACTATAGTGGCAGTGGGAACACCTGAACAGGTGGCTAAAAACGAAAAATCATATACGGGAAAATATGTGAAGAAATATTTGGAGTAGGAGTGAGTGGGGAAAGATATATGTAATTAAATAGGGGAAAATTAGAAAGGGGGTAATAGGAGAATTAGAAAGGGTATGTAATCAGAAAAAGTTAAAAATGGCAGATAAGGAGGTCAGTAATGACAGCAGAAGAATTTATTAATAATTGTTATAAAGAAAAACAAGAAATGCTAAATATATATTTTGATAGCCAAAAAGAAACACAAGTAGGAAATCAAATAAAAAATATCGTTTCAAAAGGTATATCAAACGATGAGATAAAGGAATTATTAGATTCAGTTATGAATGAAGTGTTCTACACTATTTTACTAGGATTAGATGGAGAAACATCACTAGGAGATGTACAAATGCAATATAAAGTATATGATGAAAATGATAATCTATTAGATGGAATAGAAAGCTATGCTTATGATGCGTTTATGGATGAAGAATAAAGATAATTAATATATTCTTATGTGTTTCACATTCTAAAGGATAAATATAACCAATACTGCAATAGTATTGATATAACCACCTTTGATAATATGATTTTGCATATTGACTGTAATAAGGCAGAGGATGGTTTAAAAACCACATCTAATTCTCAGTGTGCATTGAATGCTCTTGCCATTGACAACTCTAATCCAACAGAAAAACTATTGTTTATAAAATTTGAAAAAAATTATAAGGTAAAATATTATGATAGATAAAGAATTAATTGATAAATTAAGAATTGAACTGAAAGAAATATTAAAAAAAGAGCTAGAAGCAGGAAATGAAATTGTTGAAACATCACAAGGTGGATTTACTAATGATTCTGCTGAACATATTTTTATATTTTTGAAATATCCATTTAAAACAAAAATACAAAATAATTTAAACGGGATAATTTATAGAGAAATAAACGACAAGCATTATTGGAAAGCTGAATATACAGATGAGAAAAATCATCAGACGATAGCGTGTAACTTTTAGGGGAAATTTAATCTAGTAATACATTTAAAAATTATCTGTATTTACTAATTTTATCGAATTTTTTAGTATTAAAATAATAAATTACACACTCAATTATTTAGCCAGTTAATACAATTAAATTATTTATTTTTTCTTCAAATAGGTATTTAACGGCGGGAGCTAGGGCAGAGTTATTATAGCTTAAATAAATGTATATTGCATTTAAAATTATAATTAAAAATATGTTAGTTAAAGTTGTATGTAATTTAATAAAATTCTTAATTTTTAGCATTGGTAAATTCCTTCTTTCATTATTATTGGTAAATTTCTTTCTTCATTAACATTTGCAAATTGCTTTACATTAGTAGTATGGCTTTTTCTGAAAATAGCTTTTTTTCTATATATATGAATTTTTGGGTTACTATATATATGACAGATTTTTTTAAAATTTAGATTAGTGATAATTCGGAGTAGAAAAATTAAAAAATTGGGAAATTTTCAGATTGGAAGGTTGTAGAGTTTGAAGACGGAAGGGTTAGAGGAAGTGAGGGTTAGATGAAAGGAGAATTAATAGGACTAAATACACAAATAGTGTACATTTCTGCGAAATATTCAACAATAATGGTATGTATTTTCCGTATATAAATTGATAAAATAAATATGTGAAATATTTCAAAGGAGAAAATGATGCCAGACCTTTCAGATAAATTGCGAGAGTATATGCAAAAGCAGAATATATCACAGGCAGAACTTTCTGAACGATCAAATATTTCTAAAACACAAATTTCCAATATACTTATGAAGAAGGCTTGCCCTAGAATCGACACAATTCAGTTGATTTGCAATGCGTTAAAGATAGATATAAGTTGTTTATTTAAAAATGACTTGTATATGGCGGATAATATAGATGGGTCAGGTGGACTAAATAGAATGGACGAGAGTGTTAAATCTAAAAATAATATTTCTATGACTAATATTGAAACAAATTCCAGTTTGACCCCCAGTATAAATGATGAAATTAACAATGGCTTGGATAGAATCATAAAAAAGGGTGTAAACAAGCGGAAGCTGTCGCAATATGAAGTTAATCTTTTAGACGAGCAAAAGGTTTTAATTGAATTTATTAATGATGCAAATTTGGAACAAATCAGGCTGGTCAATCAATTTATAAAAGCTATGCGCTGGGATGAAGTTTCTCGCTAATGGAAAGGTTAAAGTTTTCTCGGACTGTCAGAGGTATTAGTATGCTTCTGGCAGTTTTTTTGTAAGGACAAGTAGATAGTAATTATCGTAAAGGAGGGGCAAAAGCAAGCATATCAGGAAGTGTTATATCAAGAAACCAAGAATTAATACAATCATGCCTAGATTAGCATATGTTTATGAAGGAATTGATACTGAGGAGAATGGTAGTCCAAAGCTTGTCAAATATGCTTGAACTTGTAAGGTATCAGAAACAGGAGCTGCCAATGGCGGCAGGTGTGGAAGAAGTTATTTATTCTGCCGGAGAAATGATTTTGATGGAGAACCGAAACAAGCAGAAACTCGGAAATATGGCTGGTATACCGGTTTACTCTATACCATATCCACAGATTAAAAAGATTGCAGCATTAAAAATCATATCTGGGGTTTGTAAAAACAGATAAAATGAATTAAAATAAGGTCAGTTAACAAGTCTGAAAATCTTATAGGTGACTGATACCTTTTTAATTCCTACAGTAAATTTACGCTACCCTGGAAGGTTTTAAATCTTGACAATAAAATTCCTATTATCTATAATTATTACAGTGTCACAAATTCAATTAATATGTGAATTTTCCCCCAGACACACAAATAAATTTTCAGGAGGAAAAAATGCAAAAGGAAATGATTATTGTATTAGACTTTGGTGGTCAGTACAATCAGCTCATCGCAAGAAGAGTTAGAGAATGTAATGTTTATTGTGAAGTTCATCCATACAATATGGGTTTAGATAAAATTAAAGAAATGAACCCAAAGGGTATCATTTTTACAGGTGGTCCAAACAGCGTATATGGTGATGATTCACCTCGTTGTGAGAAGGAAATTTTTGATTTGAATATTCCTATTTTGGGCATTTGCTACGGTTCACAGCTTATGTCATATATGTTAGGTGGCAAGGTAGAAACAGCACCAGTTAGTGAGTACGGAAAAACAGAGGTAAATGTAGACAAGTCTTCAGTTTTATTTGAGAATGTTTCTGAAAAAACTGTTTGCTGGATGAGCCATACAGACTATATTGCAAAGGCTCCAGAGAATTTTAAGGTAGTTGCCCATACTTCAGATTGTCCAGTAGCAGCTATGGAAAATGCTGAAAGAAAATTATATGCAGTTCAGTTCCATCCAGAGGTTATGCACACTGTAGAGGGAATGAAGATGCTTTCAAACTTTGTGTACAATGTATGTGGTTGTACAGGAGATTGGAAAATGGCTTCATTCGTAGAAACAACCATTAAGCAAATCCGTGAAAAGGTAGGAAATGGCAAGGTATTATGTGCATTATCAGGTGGTGTAGATTCGTCAGTTGCAGCAGTTCTTCTTGCTAAGGCTGTTGGAAAGCAGTTGACCTGCGTATTTGTAGACCACGGTCTTTTAAGAAAAAATGAAGGTGATGAGGTTGAGGCTGTATTTGGTCCAAACGGACAGTACGATTTGAACTTCATTCGAGTAAATGCTCAGGAAAGATTTTATTCAAAGCTTGCCGGAGTAGAAGAACCAGAAAGAAAGAGAAAAATCATTGGCGAAGAATTTATCCGTGTATTTGAAGAAGAAGCTAAGAAAATAGGTGCAGTTGACTATCTTGTTCAAGGAACAATCTACCCAGATGTAATCGAATCTGGCTTAGGCAAGTCAGCAGTTATTAAATCGCATCACAATGTAGGAGGACTTCCAGATTGTGTTGATTTCAAGGAAATCATCGAGCCACTTCGTCTATTGTTCAAGGATGAGGTAAGAAAAGCAGGCTTGGAATTAGGTATTCCAGAATATCTTGTATACCGTCAGCCATTCCCAGGCCCAGGCTTAGGCATAAGAATTATTGGCGAAGTAACAGCCGAAAAGGTTCGTATAGTTCAGGATGCAGATTACATCTATCGTGAGGAAATTGCAAAGGCAGGCGTAGACAAAAATCTTGGTCAATACTTCGCAGCACTTACAAATATGCGTTCCGTAGGTGTTATGGGTGATGAGAGAACATATGATTACGCAATTGCACTTCGTGCAGTAAACACAAGCGACTTTATGACAGCCGAGGCAGCAGAGCTTCCTTGGGAGGTGCTCGGAAAGGTAACAAGCAGAATTGTTAATGAAGTAAAGGGTGTGAATAGGGTAATGTATGATTGTACGGGAAAACCACCAGCAACGATTGAGTTTGAATAACGGACAGAAATGCCGAAAGCCTGTATTTATGCGGGTTTCCGGCATTTGTTTTATCAAATGGCTCTAGTTTGGCTCTATTTGTGAATTGAGTAATGGAAAGTTTTTTATGGTTTGAAATAAAAATTTTATTGACACAAGAGAATATGGATAGTATACTTATCACCAAAATTACAAGGAGAGCATACAAATGAATCAGAACTTACATTCAAGACGTTATATGTACATGTATTATAGACATACTGTGTTATAAGCTTTGCAGGGTTAATGCATTGACTTATAGCCGGTAGGTCTATTAGTCTAGTGCATAAAACCAGAATGTAAGTGATGTGTTAATATATATTACATCGTAAATTGGAATTATCGCACTGGACAATGAATGTTTGGTGCGATTTTTTTGCGTGAAAGAGGTGCATGGAATGAATGATTCAATTGAATTGAAATTGGTAACAGAAGATGAAGCAGAGTGTCTGCACAGACTACAGGTAGAAGCGTTTATGCCATTATATGAAAAATATCAAGATGATGATACAAGTCCGGCAAAAGAAAGCCTGAAAAGAGTAACAGAGAAGATTATTGAGGAAAATTCAGATTTTTACTTCATTGTGTTTCATGGAGAAAAAGTTGGAGGTGTGAGAGTCAGATGGCATCAAGGCAAAAAGGTGCATGAAAATGTTAATTGGATATCTCCTATTTTCATAATTCCAAAATTTCAAAATAAAGGGATTGCGAGCACGGTGATAGAACAATTATTTGATATTTATCCGAATACAATAGAATGGCGTTTAGATACGATTAAGCAGGAAACAGGCAATTGTCATTTATACGAAAAATACGGCTTTGTTAGAGTTGGCGAGGATATAGTGGTAAATGAAAAGATGACATTGGTTAAGTATGTAAAAATTTATGATGAAAGTGTTGGTAGAGATGTTGATAAAGGAAAGGTGGAAGATAAGAGGAGGAATAGGGGCAGAGTAAGATGATTCCTCTACATATCCCCGGTTCACTTTGCACAGCTGAATTATATATTGAAAACTAGGAAACAATCGCAAGATATTGCGATTGTTATTGATGATGTAGTGATTCTGTGATATCATATAAAAATATGGTACATGAAAGCGGAGGTCAAAATGAAAGTATTGGTAATGAATTGTAGTCCTGTAAGAAATGGAGCAACAGCAGAAATTGTTAATATAGTTACTGCTCGTCTGGAAAAGAAACATGATGTTAAAAATATATGTATTGATGATTATGATATAAAATTTTGCAAAGGATGTAGAACTTGTCATAATACAGCAAAATGTGTTCAGAATGACGATGTTGATAGGATAATTGAGCAATATGAATGGGCTGATATAGTTATATCTGTGTCTCCATCATACTGGGCAGATATACCGGGACAATTTAAAGTTTTTATTGATAGATGCACTCCGTGGTGTAACACACATGAACCGCATGCCAAGATAAGTAGTGGTAAGAAGGGATATGTTATCGCATTAAGAACTGGACCGGGCATGAGGGAATGTGAGAGGATTATCGCAAGCATAGAACATTTCTATGGACATATGGAAATTGAGTGTTGTGACAGTCTTGGTTTATGCTCAGTGGAATATAAGGAAGATTTGGACTGTAGGAAAGAAGAAATTATAGAATTTTGTAACCAGATAGAGTAAGTGGTTTATTGTATCTTACAAATATTTCAGAAAGAGTTAAGGATAGGTGGTAAAATTGATTCGAAAAGCTACTTTAGAGGATGTTCCCCAACTTGTGAGCTTAGCAATTCAAATGTGGAAATCACACACAGTTGAAGATTTAACAAAGATTTTTTGCGAACATATAAAAAAAGGAAAAAATATTATTTTTCTTGCTATATCAGAGAAACATATAGTTGGATTTGCACAATGCGGATTAAGGTTTGACTATGTAGAGGGAACTGATTCTAGTCCGGTAGGATATTTGGAAGGCATTTTTGTTTTAGAAGAATATAAAAAAAGAGGTTATGCGAAAGAATTGTTAGGAGAATGTCAGAATTGGGCAAAGGATCAGGGGTGCCTTGAGTTTGCGAGTGACTGTGAGTTGGATAATGAAGATAGTCTTAAGTTTCATTTGAAAATGGGGTTTGCGGAAGCAAATAGAATTATTTGTTTTACGAAAAGATTAACAGATTTAGAGGAGTAGTATGTGATGGCGAAAAACTATGAATATAAAAAAGCAACCATAGCAGACATAGATGAACTTGTAAAAACTAGAATTATCGTCCTTCGAGCAGCTAACAAACTATCGAATGATGCGGATATGTCCGTTGTGGAGGAGAAATAATATGCATATTATAGGCGTGCGTTGGAAAGCGGTGAGCATATTGCATATTTGGTGTATGATAACGGAAAGTTTATCGGAGCTGGTGGATTGAGTTTTTATCAGGTTATGCCGACCTACCATAATCCAACAGGTAAAAAGGCTTATATTATGAATATGTATACGGCACCGGAATATCGAAGACAGGGAATTGCATTTCAAACATTGGATTTACTGGTGAAGGATGCAAAGGAACAGGGCGTGTTACAGATTGCGTTAGAAGCGACGGATATGGGACGACCTTTGTATGAGAGATATGGATTTGTGAAAATGGAAGATGAAATGGAGCTGGTACGGTGAGTAAAAAAATGACAGATTTACAACCTTGGGAATGTCTCATGAAGCGAATTGTCTGGAAACAATTAGGAGACATCCGTGATAAGAAGATACTTGATTTTGGCAGTGGTATCGGAGTAACTGCAAATTATTTGGCAGAGCATAATGAAGTAACAGCCATTGAACCGGATGAAGATAGTATAAAAGAACGATGGGCAGACAACCAGTATACACAAATTACCGGAAGTACTGATGAACTGCACAGATTTGCTGATGAGTCCTTTGATATGATTATTTGTCACAATGTATTAGAGTATGCCAAGGACAGAGAGAATATTATAAAAGAGTTTGCAAGAATCCTGAAGCCGGATGGTAAGATTTCGATTGTGAAACATAACCGTGCAGGAAGAGTTATGCAGATGGTTGTACTATTAAATGATTTTGAACATGCACAAAGCTTGCTTGATGGTAATGATGGAATGACTTCCAAGTATGGAGCAATTCACTATTATGAGGATGCAGATATTGAGAAATGGTGTCCGGAACTTGTAATTACGAAAACACTTGGTATGAGAACCTTCTGGGACCTGCAACAGAATCAGGAGATTCATAAGGATGCTGACTGGCAGGAGAAAATGGTGGAGATAGAGATGCGAGTATCTGATATGGATGGATATAAGGATATTGCATTTTTTCATCATTTGATGATTGAGAAAAAGTAACAGAAGTTGATTGGACAAAGTAAGGATGTGACTGAAATGAAGAAACCCAAGATGATTTTATTTGATTATGGACAAACTTTGGTAAATGAACAGTTATTTGATGGTGTAAAAGGGACAGAAGCGGTTCTTAAATATGCCACAAAAAATAAGTGCAATAAATCGGCAGAGGAAGTGCAGGCTTATGCAAACAAACTGAATCATGAATTAGGACGATTTGACCCAGAAAAGAGACATCTGTTTCAAGTGGAAGTTCCGAACTATATGTTTACAAAATATTTATATGAGTCGCAGGGAATTGAAATTTCATTAAGCTCGGAGGAAATTGACAACGTATTTTGGGATGCAGCAGCACCGGGAAAACCGACTAAGGGAATCAGAGAGTTTCTTACATTTTTAAAAGAGAACCAGATACGCACTGGTGTAATCAGTAATATTTCATACTGTAGAAATGCTGTTGATAAAAGGATTAATGATTGTATTCCGGACAATAACTTTGAGTTTATTATTGCAACCAGCGAGTATATGTATCGTAAACCCAATAAGCATATATTTGAATTGGCATTAGAGAAGGCTGAACTTCAACCGGAAGATGTATGGTATATAGGGGATCAGTATCAGTGTGATATCGTCGGAGCTAGCGCGGCAGGATTATTCCCGGTGTGGTATATCGGGGCAATTGATATGAAATATGAACCCAAGGAAGATATACTTACAATAGAAAATTGGAAAGATTTAATGGAATTGTTAAAAAAGTTAGATTAGAAACAGGAGAAATAATCATGGCTGTATCTTATAACAAACTATGGAAACTATTAGTAGATAAAAAAATGAGTAAATCAGATTTGCGTAAAAAGGCAGAAATTGCTCCTAACACGATGACAAAATTACGTCGTGATGAAGAAGTAAGCCTTACAATCCTAAGTAAGATATGTAAGACTCTAAATGCAGATTTTGGCGATATTGTGGAATATGTACCTGATGCGGAAATTTGGGATTTGTATGATGAAAATAGGGAACTTCTTGGGAAGAATCATGTTAGAGGTGAGCAGTTACCGATAGACGGATACCATCTGGTGGTGCATGTATGGATTCGCAATTCAAAGGGAGAGTATCTGATTGCACAGCGCTCGGCAAACAGACCAACATTTCCCTTGGTGTGGGAATGTGTGGATGGTTCAGTGATAAAAGGGGAAGATAGTTTGCAAGGTGCACTCAGAGAAGTAAAAGAAGAAGTAGGGGTAGATTTATTACCGGAAAAAGGACATGTTATTTTGTCTGATATAAAGAAAATAGAGTTCGGTAAAGTAGTTAATAAAATTGTAGATGTTTGGTTGTTCGAGTATGATGGAGAGGTTGATTTGAGCAATGCCACAACAGATGAAGTGGCGCAAGTTGCGTGGATGGGCAGAAGTCAGATAAAAGAATTGTTTGATGCAAATATGTTTGTGCATACATTGGAGTATTTTTTTACGGAAGTGGAGAAAGAAGGGAGATAAATGTTTAAGTTTATATTTGATTTAATAACAGAGCCATTAGGGTTACCAATTGAATGGTACTATGAATGGATTATTCTATTAGTTATTGGAGAAATAGCATATCGTGTGGCATATGATAAGGTGGGTGTTTTGTATCAAAGCGGTTCTATATCTGGAAAATCTGCAGGCTCATTTTTTCATTGGATAATTCGTACTGTTGTATTTGTGGCAATATGGGCAATAACATATGGAGTGATTTGGATTGGCAAATTTGTTATGGCACATAAAATACAGGTCGCTATTGGCATATGTAGTATTGTGTCGGTTGTTATAGCCGTAAAAATATTAATTTGGATTAAAGAACGAAATGAATTAGTCAAAGTGCCAGTAAATGTTGAAGATGATGATAACCGGTAAAATGTTTTAAAAATAAAGAAAGTTGGTGAATATATGAAGGAAAAAGAACATCAATCCATAGAGTGGAAGGAGTCATGGCAGGATGAATATTTGAAATGGATTTGTGGATATGCCAATGCCTACGGTGGAACAATATACATAGGTACGGATGACGATGGTAATGTTGTAGGTATTGATAATGCAAGAGATTTATTAGAGCGAATTCCTAATAAGATTACAGATACAATGGGAATCATTGCAGATGTGAATTTGTTATATAAAGGCGAACTTGAGTATCTGCAGATAATTGTTGATAAATACCCATCTTTAATAAGTTTTCGCGGAAAATATTATTATCGTTCCGGAAGTACCATGCGTGAGATTACCGGAAAGGAATTGGAAAGAGCTTTGTTAAAAACACAGGGAAGAACATGGGATGGTGTGCCTCTGCCAAAACTGTCAGTATCTGACTTAAAGCAGGATGCAATACAGTTATTTAAAGATAAGGCAGTGAAAAGAGGAAGGCTTACGAAGGAAGAAGTCAGTGTGGAAGATACTATCTTGATGGATAACCTGCACCTAATTGATGAAGATGGATATTTGATAAGAGCAGCAATGCTTGCATTTTATAAAGATCCAGAGAAGTGGGTAACAGGTTCTTATATCAAAATCGGATATTTTGGAAAATCGGATTCCGATTTGGTGTATCAGGATGAGGTGCACGGGCCTTTGATAGAGCAGGTAGATAAGACCGTTGATTTAGTTTATACAAAATATATGAAGGCCTTGATTGATTATGAGGGAGTCCAGAGAATTGAGCAATTTATGTTCCACAAGGACGCATTCCGTGAGATTTTGTTGAATGCCATTGTTCATAAGGATTACAGCAGTTGCAATCCAATTCAGATTAGCGTTTACAAGGACAAGATATATATTTGGAATGATGGTGAGATGCCTCCAAATCTTGATTCTACTGACAAGTTGTTTATGAAGCATTCATCAAAGCCTTATAATCCGAAATTGGCTAATATCTTTTTCAAAAGCGGTATGATTGAAGCGTGGGGAAGAGGATTTGAGAAGATTAGGGAAGCTTGTGCGTTGTATGATGGACCATTGCCGGAATACGAGATTAATGAGGCTGGAATTATGGTTCTTTGCAAGGCTTGTGATAGGTATTTGAGGTTGTTGAGAGATGATGGTCAGCATCCTGACCATCATCCTAACCAAAATGGTCAGGATGTGAATAAGCTGATTATCGATTTTTGTAAAGACCCGAAGTCGGTCCAAGAAATAATGGATGAATTTGATTTTGATAGCAGGACAAGCTTTAGAAGAAAGTATTTAACTCCTATGCTGAAAAATGGTGTGTTAAAGATGACTATACCGGAAAAGCCATCAAGTAAAAATCAGAAATACTTTTCGTAAGAAAATAAGCTAACCACATCTTAACCAATATGGTTAGGATAAGAATACAAGAATTAAGAGAGAAGGTAATTGACGAATGGATCTAATGGCGGCAATTGGATTGCTTAGCTCTATTGTTACTTTAGAAGAGGCAGGAAGAAGCTGGGTATTAATTGTAAAAGACAAGTTAAAAAGAAAAGAGATTGATATCAATAATTGGGATTCAGATGATCCTTTAGTTCAGGCTTGCCTTGATAGATTTAAAACTGATATGGGGGATAAATATAAGGATCATATTTTTTCAGAGGAAGAAATACAAGAAATCATTCGGGGCTTTTTTGAGCAGAATAGAGAGCTGCGTATAGGGAATGAGGAAAAGAAGCAAATGACTCAGATTATTGAGGATATTTTATACGCATATAATGAGTATACGAAGTCCCTTATGTCAAGCGGTGAAAGAACACTACATAACACGCTATCATCGGATTTTTCCAAGATAATGGATAAGCTGGGGGTGATAGAAGAACAACCTCATAAGGAAAACATTAAAAAGTTTTTGCGTGCGATTGAAATAAGTAAAGAAATTGAACTTGAAAATATTGAAGAGCTTATTAACGGTGAATATGAAATTGACAGGTCAGAAATTATTGAAACGATACAGGCAGGACGAGAAAAATTAGTATCGATACAGGGAAATGCTGGTTCTGGTAAATCAGTTGTATGCAAAAAACTATTAAAGGGAAAAGAATACGTATTAGTCACGCGAGCAGAGAATTTGTCCACTGGAAAGAAAGTAAACGAATTGTGGGATTGTGATGTAGAGGATGCAATCCTGTGGTTAGAAAATAAACCGCTGTATATATTTATTGATGCTATCGAATTTATTGCAGATTGTGGTGACAATGCATTTCCGTTGTTGCAGGAGATATATAGGCTTGCAGATAAATACAGCAATGTATATATTATTACTTCGTGTAGAACTACTGATAGTTCTGCGTTTATGAAGATTAATACAAAATATAGAATCAAAACATACGAGATTCCGGATTTGACGAAAGATGAGATTGATAAGGTTGCTAAAAATTATCCCATTATTTTATCCTTACAGCAGAATAAAAAATATTCGGATTTATTATGTGTGCCATTTTATCTTAATTTAATTGTATCGGGAGGATTTGTAGAAGAAAATATTAACGACGAGAATAATTTTAGAAATCTCATATGGGAAAGAATCATCTGTTTAAAAGACAAGTGCAGAAAATATGGTGTGTCACAAAGTGATGTTAGAAAAAATGTTGAGCGTATCGTTTTTGAACGTTCTAGAAGTTTTGTTGTTGGTGTTGATAGTGATATTGTAGATAGCGATATTCTAGAAGCATTGAAATCAGAAGAAATTATTGTTGAAAGCAAGAATAAGATACGTTTGAAATATGATATTTTTGAAGATATTTGTTTTGAACGATATATAGATAAAGCCTTCGATGCATGTCATGGATCGTATAATAATTTTTTTGATGAAATAGAGAAAATCGGACGTTGCATATATAGGAGATACCAGATTTGGATATCAAATAAACTGTTTGTACAGGAGGCTCGCGAGAAATTTGTATATACACTGTTAACGGATAATAGTATTGAAGCGAATTGGAAAAAGCAAACAGAAATTGGGATAGTAAAATCAAAATACTGTGGAATGTTTTTCAAGGAATTTCAGGAGTTGCCTGGTGAAACAGTGATTGAAGAATTGTTAGATATAACAAACTTATATGCATTTGAGGCGAAAATTAATCATTTACCAGCATTAATAATGAATGTAACACCGATAGGAGCGGCGCGTGAAAATTTGATTGGTATGGTTTTTGAAGAACGCATAAGTCTAGATAAAAATAGAACTTCTATTATTAAGCTGTGTGATGATTATGCAAATTGTTTTTATAAAACTGCGGATACTGAAGAAAAAGCATACAAAATAATAATTAGATATATTGACGAGCTAATAGAAAAGGGTAAAGAGGAAAAATCATATTATCAACATGATGAAGAGATTGTGCAGCTTTTCCTTATTGTTGCAAAAATGACCAAGTCATCTAAGTCATGGCTGAAAGAATTTGTTGAAAATATGATAGTAGAATATTGCTCTGGAACTAGTAGAAGGGACAGTGTTGCTGAAGAGATTCTAAAGGCGGTTGTGAAAAAATGTCCACTTTCATTTGCTATGGAATTACCCGAATTGGCATGTGAATCAGCGGAAACATTATGGGGACCAAGAGTGTCAAGAAAGCATTTTAAGTATGATGGATACGACCATAATAATGTGAGAGCATATGGTCTATCTGACAATGCAGATCACTTCGACAATAATGAAAATGGCGTGTATAATAACACTTTTTTCTGGTATGTTATGAGATGTGACTTCGTAAAAGGCCTTGAGTGGGCAATATCATTTGTTAATAATGCAGTACAGACATTTGCAGAGAATAAGCCAGATGAGATAACAAATATAGAAATTTATTTTCCAAAGGAAAACAAGAAAAGAGTGTATTTGGGTAATGAATGGTTGTGGATGGCAGATATCATGGAACATAACCTTCCGGTGGTATTGACGGACATTTCTTTTGTAATAAAGAAGACTGTTATTAATTCTATGAGAAATTCTTCTGATCATGCATATATTAAAGGCTTAGCAGAATATGTTAAGAATACTATATATGAAAAGGCAAACAACATATTGCTTTTGTCTATTATTGAGGCTATAGGGATGAATTATCAAAAAGAAATGCCGGGGTATGCATTAGAATTAGCATCCAGTATGGAATTAATATATTTTGATATTAATCGTAGTGGCGAATTTATTTCTAATCCGACAAAAGAATTGTTGGAAAAGCAGATTATGCTATCGATGGGAGTTCCAGAAATAACCAGAAGATATGAGAAAGACGAAAAGTGTGCGTGTAATTTGCAACAATATTTTGCTAATTCGTATCTTCGTGGAGATGAAGGAATAAAAAATAGATGTCATGTTATTTTAGATTACTTATATTCTATATACGATGAAAAAACTTATCCTAATGAGAATTTGCAGATTCAGAAAATGGATTTTCGCGATGCTGCTATGACGGCAATAGACGAAAAGACAATAATGATAGAACCGCAGATCAAGGGGGAAGCTCAAAAGATTGTAAAAAACAATGAAGATGAAAATAAACCCTTATTGAATATGAATGAAATATTAAATCGTTTGATAAGTGATATCAATGAGAAAAAAGCCGATGCTGATCAAATTGTTTCAGTAATTGATACTCTTTGTGAAAAGATGAGGGATGATTATCGTATTGAAATGCAGTTTGAATCAATACTTGTTACGTTGATTGCTTCAGCTTTGATAATGCCAGATGTTACGGACGAACAGCGAAATAAACTAGTCGATGAATGGATTAGGCGTGTAAAGAAAATATTTTTAAATCAATCTTATGTAGCTGAAGTTAATATGGTAATTGCATTGTGGGAACAATTGAATAAAGATATAAATAACGACCTTAAACAGCAGATATTGTTAATGATATTAAAGAGTATAATTAATGACGATAATTCAGGATTAATTAGCCAGATAGCAGAATTAACAAAGTATTTTTTGGCAAAAAATAAGAATTATGCAAGTAGGATTTTTAATACAATTATTATGCTTGCAGAAGATGAGATGAATCATCAGAAGTTTAATGCTGCATTTATAAAAGAAAATCGTAATGATGCTGAGTATCAATTTATTCCTAATATGGTTCCTAAATTATGTGGAGTGGACCGTTGGATTCAAGAAAATAATGGTAATGAATATCAAAATAAGAGGTCCGAGATAATTCAAGAATATTTGTATGATGGTAAGGGGATAGATCTTTCTGAGTTTGATATCAGTAATTATGATATAGACCTTCTCTGTAATATTGCATGTTGTGGATTGGATACAGCAGATGAGAGATTTGTCATAGTTATTAATTCGATTGTGCAATGTATGATTGAAATATGGCATGAAAACTGTAAAGAAATGCGGGCTCATGAAATAATTGACACATTTCAAGAACACAAAGTATCCTCTTATTTTCAAAGAGAATTGAATATGACAGGACGAAATCCAGAAGCTGTTTATGATATTCTGTTTAAAGGAACTGACTTTTCGATATTTACCAGAGATACAGTGGATTTTTATGAAGATGTTCTTAGTGGCTTTTTGGTGTCATATGTTGATGGATTTAGGGAGAAGGGTAAGAGAGATGACATTGAGAAGAAGATTCGAATTCTTGAAACTTATGTAAATAGTATTACAGAGGACTATGTAAGAAATATTCTTGAAAAGAGATTGTTCCTTTGTAAAGGAAGATTTAGCAGATGGGATGTAAACAAAGTAAAGGCAGAATATAGTTATAAAGATAAGTGCTTTCTAAATGTACAGATTGAGAAGTATGGCTCCAATCATTTGAAAGATGTTCTATACACAGTATATTTGCTCAATATTAGTGAACTCTTACCAGAAATATTGATATCTATTAGTTCGTGCTTTACAAAAGCTATTAGAAATAGCAAAGAACAGTTTGCAAAAGAGATAATAGATTCACAAGTGATAGTTGATATGATTATCTTAAAATCCTTTATATTCTATAGCGATGAAATAAAAAAGGATGAGAAGCTGATTAATGCATATGAGGACATACTATTAGCATTGACAGAAATAAGAAATGAGAAGGCTGCTGTACTATTAGATGAATTTCGAATTCATTGATTTCAATGTAAAGATTGGAAGATAGAACTGGGATGTTAAAAAGAATTGAACAGAGTTATATCGTTGCACCATTTGGAAGAAATTAGTGATAATTAAAAAAGGCAGTGAAATATATATTAGAGAAATGGTAGATCTTAGTCTCACCAGTCTCAAATTACTATGAGACTGGTGAGGCTGAGATGAGACTATCCTAGTTAAATTCACTCATCGCATCCACATAATCCTGCAATCCATTTCCTTTCAATGCCAGTTTGGCATATAGCAGAGGCGATTCCTCTGCCAGCCGGTACAGATATACAATATCATTCGAGTCATCAAAGATAACAGAGGAATTACACTCCTTACAACGGAAAACAAGAATTGCGTTCTTACCGGTATTGACGATAATGTAGTCTGTGGCGGGTTCATACATACCGAACCGGAAATTAAGTTTGTTGTTAATGACAGTCTCCCTCCCATAGATATTTTGCACCATCAAGAAGGTCGATAATAGCTGAAAGCATATTGGTGTATTCGGTCTGTAATTCCTTAATGTCTTCCGAAGAAGGCAGTATATAGGAAGTGTTGGTTGTGGTAAATGCCTTCTGCATTTCAAGTAATTGCAGATACAACGCATTTACAGTTTGTACCAAAGGATATATCGTTTCTTTCTTGCCAACGACACAGATACGGTTATAAATACAAGAACGGACGAAGTAATCTTTCTTCATCATTCCGCTGGCAAGAATACGGGCTTCAATTTGTCTCCGTTCAGCGTCAGTAATTCTGAAACTGATGGTTGGATTTTTATGTTGATTGCTCATAGTAATGCTCCTTTCGTTTTAGCTGTGGTAGCAGGCGTAATAGATAACCTGACAGCCACAGGAATTTATTCATTGTGAGTAATAAAAAAGTAGATTATATCATTCCTATGGAAAAAAGTTTAGGTGCAGATACTGCAACTAATTTGCTACTAAAAGTTTTGAAAACGATGCGAAAAGAGCGATATTTGGCGAAATAGATGTGTCCAAAATGCGGGAAATATCAGCATTTATGAGTTGCCGATAATAAACTCGGGAAGAGTTTGAATAATTGCAAAAACCTCCGATTTCCTTTATTTTAAGGGGATTTCGGAGGTTTTAATGTTTTATGTGATGTTAATATGATGTTACGGTGGAGATTTGAACATCATTACCTCTTCAAATCATTTATTCGTGATGCTAATTTGATATCTTTGTCCGGGTATAGATGCCCGTATGTATCAGAGGTAGTCTTCACGGATTCGTGACCAAGACGGCGAGATATTTCCAATAGTTCCTCACCCATATTTATCAGCATACTCGCATGACTGTGCCGGAGGTCATGAACACGAATTGGTTCCAATCCGGCCAATTCAGCTATGCGCTTAAATTCTCTGCTGAGAGCCGATTTAGTGAATAAAAATATTCTTTCGTTTGATTTTATACCGCCAAGCTTATTTATATAAGTATTTATTTCATCATAGAGGAAATTCGGTATAGCCACCTTTCTCTTACTTCGTATTGTTTTTGGAGAATGTACTATCTGCTCTCCTTTCACAACTGCAAATGTCTTGCATATATCCAGCTGCATTGTTGGAAGAACATCAGATGGTGTCAGCGCCAAAAGCTCCCCTTCTCGAATTCCGGCATAGAACAGAATATTAAATGCGAGCCTGTACGCAGATTTCTTTTCAAAGGAAACAGCCTTTTCAAATTCTTCCTGAGTCCATATATTCATTTCTTCAGCGTGGCTCTTTCCTATAGAGCCAGCAGTTCTGCATGGGTTTTGTGATAAACCGTAATGCTTTACTGCGTAATTCATTATTGCTGACAACTGATGGTTTATGCTCTTTATGTAAGTTTGAGAATATTTTTCTCCGTCCTCATCTGTAAGGCTCATAATTTCATTTTGCCATTTTCTGATTGATATAGCGTCAATATCACATACCTTTAGTTTTCCGAAGTATGGTATAAGTTTCTTTTCTATAAGATGTTCTTTGCTGGCCATTGTTGTAGCTTTCAGGCGGTGCCTCATATCTTCCATATAGTTTTCTACTAGGTTCGCAAATAGTATATCACTGCTTTTTCTTAACTGATCCAGGAAATCTCGCTCGTATTCCTTTGCTTCTCTCTGGGTTGAAAATCCACGCTTGCATGCATGCTTTTTTTCTCCAGTCCAATCTGTATAATAGAAATTTGCATACCACTTGGTGGTTTTTCCGTCTTTGAGTGTATATTTGTACGCAGGCATTGCGGCACCTCCCTTCTGACAAAAGGTATTCAGAGCGGAAATACTGCAGATACTATTTGTCTTTTCTGTAATTGTAGGATTTTTCCATTGCCTCTAAGGTCAAGAGGTCTATTTCTCTGGCGGACAGTACGCCATTGTTCTTTCGATGAGTTCTTAGTCGGTAAAATTCGGACCGAGAGAGTTCATCAAGCTTTGATAGCCTTTCCTCTATCATTTTCTCAAATTCTTCGTCGTAGATGTTATCATCCTCATCTGCCTTTCGGTGCAATTCCTCCATGGCTTTTCTGCGGAGTTCGTTCAAAGTATCTGCTGACTCAGAATGGTATTGCTGAGTTCTTTTGTAATTTTCGATTGTGTCGCTTATCATTCGTGAGGTTTCATCAGGATTATTCATAGTTACCTCCGAAATTAGTTTATACATTCCTGCAGTTCATCAATTATCTCTTGTATCTTATTGTAAGTTTCATCGCTGCTTTTATGATTGTCTGATATGAGAGCGGTGGACAATCCGAGCAAATTTGTTCTTATGGAAAAGTCTGAATAGTAATGTTCTTCATCGCTTGACATTTCTGATACATATTCCATATCCTTTTGCAACTCATCCAGTCTTTCGCTTGCTTCTTTATAATCGATATCATAAGCGAGATATCCCTCGGCAATCTCAATAGCCTCCTTGGCGCATGAAACTGCTTTATTGCTGGCTTTTTGCTCATCACCTCCACAAGCTGTCAATAAAAGGATAATGACGATTAGGAAAATAGAAACACATTTTTTCATGATTACTTTTTCCCTTTCCTCCTCCGGTACCACTCGAAGGATATTATTTTCCAGAAGCTTTCCTCAGTCCCCCTGCTGCAACAGGAGGATATAATTGTTCGGCTTCGTTTTCGTATTTCTTGATCAGGTCAATCATTTGGCCAACAACCCAATGCTTATCCAATTTAGTAAGTTGATTGTAATAGGAAATAACTTCCCTAGCTTCGTCAGTCGGCTTATTAAAATCCTCCGTTCTGCCTAACAGATAGTCAACAGATGTGTGTAAGGAATCTGCAACTAAAACGAGATGCTGCAAGCTAGGAACTTCTTTTATGAACCAAGCATCAAGAGCAACTTTTTCTATACCGGTTTCCAGCGACAGTTTCTCGGTTGTGAATTTTCTGATATCCATCAAATCCAAAAAGGCAGATCGGCACTTTCCATCACTAAGCATTCCTTTGTTAAAACCATCTGTATCATGCGTGGATACATTCGATATACCTATTAAGAAATCTAATGGAACATCGAAATATTCACATATCTTTAGTTTGATTTGGTCATTTGGACAACTTTTTCCGCTTTCGTATAGTGATACAGTTGATTTGACAATACCAAATACTTTGCCAAACTCTTCCTGTGTCATGCCTGATGTAGTGCGCAACATCTTTATGCGGTCGGCTATTGTAGCCATAACAAAAACCTCCTCTTGTTGACAATTCTTAAACATATTATACTATGCACCTCCTATGATTTAAACAAAAAATAGAAAAGTTGAAAAAAGTCCAACAAACCTGTTGACATAAACAAAAAGTTGAAGTATTATAAACATAAGTTGAAGAAAATAAAACAGAAAAGGAGTAATTTGATGAATCTTAAACTTTTGAAGGATGAGCGCATCAAACAGGGCTATACGCAGAAATATATGGCGGAGTAGCTCGGTTTCAAAGATAGAAGCAGCTACTGTCTGATCGAAAAAGGGAAGATTTCCGTCGATATCGACCTTGTGTAAATGTCAATATTAAAATGTACAAAAAGTGGAAAATAAAAATGTACATTTTATCCGTTAACCTTCCTTTGAATTCGACTCAAAAAGTAGTTTCTTATCTTTGAGCCTGTATGACGGACCTTTTATTGATATAACAGTGGAATGATGCAGTAATCGGTCTAATACTGCATTAGCTAGTGTTGCAGAACCGAAGAATTCACCCCACTTTGAAAATGGCATATTTGTTGTAATTATCGTACTATTCTTTTCATAATGTTTAGCTATGAGTTGGAAGAACACATTTGCAGTAGAGTTCTAGACGAAGTTATTGATGCTGAAAGTAAAATATTAGACTGCGCAGCGGGAACTGGTGTTTATGCATTTTGGCTTGCTGATAAAGGACATGATGTAACTGCTACTGACATTACACCAAGGCACATAGATATTATCAACCAGACGCTTAAAACAAAAGAATACTCTATGAATACAGCGGTTTTGGATGCTACAGATATGTCCTGTTTTGCAGATGACACCTTTGATGTTGTTTTAAATATGGGACCTTTTTATCATTTGGTTACAGAAGAACAGAGAGAAAAATGTTTGAAGGAATGTTTAAGGGTGTTAAAGAAAGGTGGGCTTTTAATTACTGCGTATATTCCAAGATATTATGTATTTCAATATGTTGCTACAAATAATGTGAAATATTTAGATGGACATTTGGCAAAACAGCTTATAGAAACAGGCGTATTAAAACATGATGATGAGAAGTGTTTCTGGACGGATACCTATTATTCATCAAAAGAAGAAATGGAAACAATTTATGGAGAACATGGTCTGAAAATTATAGATCATTTTGCACAAGATGGTTTGTCACCTCTTTTATCGCAAAGGTTATCTGCATGTGGGGCATATGAAGAAATTAATGTTGCTGTTAAGGCAGATATATTCGGGCTTGATATTGCAGATGTAAGTGGAAGTATAAGGCTGTTTTCAGATGTTATGAAGAGACTGGGGATAAGATTGGCTGGAGACGAGCTTTATGAGGAGTTTCAGAGAATTTATGATGAGAGCGTTGACAGGGATGCAGGGAAGGAAAAAGCGGAAGATAAGATATGGAATATGCATAGATAAATATTGCGAGATGCATTTTGAGTACATCTCGCAACTGAAGATTACTGATTTTCTTTTTCAATGAATTTTTGGTAGTGTATCTGCATGTATGCCTTCATTCGCTCATTCATAGAAAGCTTGGCGGATTCGGAAATATTTAATGCATTTCGTTGTTCGTCGTCAATAGATGCAGAAACGCATACATTTCCAGTATCTGGTTCAAATGATATTAAATGTCGGTCAAACAACGCATCGTGATTAGCACATAAAAGCAAACCATTATTTGCATCTATACGCTCTTTCTTGGAAGATTCAGCCCATTCTTTAATATGGCTTGCACGTAATACCGATGTAGTGGAAATATCACAAAGGTTACAGTGATGACATTCAAGAAGTAATAGTCTGCGGAAGGAACCTTGTGAAACACGGGTCTTTACAATCTTTTCAACATCTGTACCAGCGAATGGGTTATTATTAAGTGTGCGTTGCAAAGTCGCAATTTCAACATCATCGTGACTTACATCGTTTGAAATAATATCATACTGAATCTGATGTGCTAATGCTGGATTGTATGAAGGGTTCATTGTTACATAGTTTACATTATGAATACCATGTGTATCTGTAATAGAATACAGGTTGTCGCATAATTCATATGGAATGAGAATAGCGACATATCTAAAATAATCGTATCTTAGCATAACGAGTGCATCATCTTGAAATGCAAATTTCTGAAGCTGCGTGAAGATTTCATTAGAATCCGGAATATTAATTTGTACCTGGTCACCAGTATGTCCATACTTTTTATATGCAGAACTGTGAAGAGATGAATCCCAGTCCGCCATGTGAGGCAAGTTTGTAGTTGAACGTATAAAATAAGTATCTCCATTTGCATCGGTTCTGGTAATAGGATGGTCTATTTCCCTTAGATATCTGAAATTATTATCGTATATGTCAATATCAATATTCTGGGCAGAGGTTGAGGCACTATTCAGTTCTTCAAAGAAAAATAACATTCCCTGCTTTCCTGTGATGTCAATATGTGTCTGATTGACTGTTGAAGAAGTATCGCCATATTTAATTCTTCGCTTGTCTTTTATGATATTCTGGTTGGAAAGTTTCTTTACAAATACCCCTTGGAAAGCATCTTGATTGAGAGGTGTATCAGGTATATGTATATAATTCAGAAACTGGTTTAAAACATTAATTATTTGATTGTACATATGGAAAATTCCCTTTCCGTAGATTTGTATATATTATATCAAGAAGAAATAAATGTGTATACAGAAATTTTAATGAAGAATGTGTTTACACCCTGATAAAAACATTATATAATATGTATATTAAACGGAGGAGAATGCAATGACTAATAAAAAGAGAAGCAATTGTGGAAGACCGGCAGGAAGAATAAAAACTGCAAAAATAGAAATCTCAATTGAACCGGCAGTAAAAGATGAATTTATGACATTATTGCGTAATCAAGGAAAAACTGCCTCTGTGGAAATAGGACTATGGATCAGAGATTATATAAAAAATAATAAGCTTGAGGAGGAAGAATAGATGAAAGTAGTTTCATTCTTCAGTGGGCTTGGAGGACTTGATAAGGGTTTTGCAGATACAGGCTATGATATTATATGGGCAAATGATTTCGATAAATACGCAGTGCAGACGTATAAGGCTAATTTTGGAGAACATATTGTTTTAGGAGATATAAATGAAATCCCACTAGAGGAAATACCAGATTGTGATATTCTTATAGGTGGATTCCCATGCCAGCCATTTAGTATGATGGGACAGCAAAAAGGTTTTGAAGATACACGAGGAACTTTATTTTTCAGAATAGCTGAAATAGTAGATGATAAAATTAAAAAGGGAAAGAAACCGAAAGCAATTATCCTTGAAAATGTACGTTCCTTACGAACTCATAACAATGGAGAAACATATAAAGAAATATACAGGATATTACATGATGTGCTTGGTTATAATGTGTTCTGCGATATATTAAATTCAGCTGATTATGGAGTACCTCAGACACGTAACAGGACATATATAGTATGTTTTGATAATCAGAATGCAAAGTTTGAATTTCCAGAAAAGGAAAAACTTAATAAAACATTGCAGGATTTACTGGAACCAGAAGTTGATGATAAGTATTTCCTGTCTGACAGAATTTTACCTACAATATTATCAGATGGGACTGGGGGATATAAGGCAAAATCGGAGATAGACTTAAAAATCGCAAGGCCGCTGTGTGCAACTATGGCTAAGATGCATAGGGCATGTCAGGACAATTACATTACCCAGAATGGAAGGGTAAGAAGACTTACACCACGTGAGTGTGCAAGGTTGCAGGGATTTCAAGATACACTTGTGATTCCGGTATCTGACAGCCAGGCGTATAAGCAGTTTGGAAACGCTGTTACAGTTAATGTATCAAAGGCAGTTGCCCAATCGGTAAAGAAAACATTGATAAATCTTGGAGAGTGGGAAGACTGATATGGAATATAAAAATGATAAAGGCGAATTTATAGCTTTTATAAATGCCGGATTGGATAATAAAGAAAATAAAGATATAAATGTCTGCTTAGACAGAGTTACAAAACCTGTAAAAGAGGAGTTCCTTAATGACAGGGCTGAATTGTATAAGGATGATGTAAATAATGATTCAGAACTCATGGGGGCTTTTAAAAAGCTTGCTTTTATATGTAATGAAAATGCGCAGGGATGTTGTAAGTGCCCTGTGAACAAATATTGTAATACATATATTGAAAATGCCAGAGAAAATGTCAGTGAGGATTCGTTGAAGATGATTGATCTGTTTTGTGGTGCAGGTGGGTTGTCACTTGGCTTTACACAGGAAGGATTCGTGACAAGTCTTGCAAATGATATACAGGATTGTTGTGTTGATACATATGCACACAATCACCCGGAAACACCAAGAGACCACATAGTATTAGGTGATATAAAAGATGTGGTAAAAAATCTTGATGAATTACTGGCAGATAGAAGAGTTGATATTGTTGTTGGTGGACCTCCATGCCAGGGATTTAGTATGGCTAACAGACAGAGATTGATAGATGATCCAAGAAATTATCTGTATAAGAGTTATGTGGAAGTTGTAAAAAAGGTTCATCCTAATTTTTTTGTTATGGAGAATGTTAAGGGAATGTTATATGTAGCTGAACAGGTGAAAGAGGATTTCCGCGCCATAGGATATTCAGTAGAATGTCATATTCTTAACGCTAAAAATTTTGGAGTTCCACAGAACAGGGAAAGACTTATATATATAGGAAATTGCATTGGAATTGATAATGAACAGATTTTTAATGAGATATTTGCACTCAGTGAAAACATACGGGAATATAATCTTGGTGATGCATTGTTCGCACTTAGAGAATTGAAAGCCTCAAGGGTAAAGAATTCGACGGAGAGCGGTTCTGCAGAAAGTGGATATAAGATAGAAAAAAATAATAACATGGAAAGTAATGATTATATTTCATATATTAACCAGAGCAGAGTTGTAAAAGTGGTAGCAAATCATAAGGCAAGATATAATAACGACCGCGATATTGAAATATATGGACGTATGGATCCGGGAGACCGTTCAGATGATCCTAAAATTGCAGATATTATGCCATATGCCAGAAGAAATGATATCTTTAAAGACAAGTATTTTAAACTTGAAAGTGATAAGGTTTGTAAAACAATAACTGCACATATGAAGTTTGATTGTAATATGTATATTCATCCAACGCAGGCAAGGGGACTTACACCTAGAGAAGCAGCAAGAGTGCAATCATATCCCGATGATTATTTTTTCAGAGGAGCATATACGAAGACATATATGCAGATAGGAAATTCTGTTCCGCCACTTCTGGGAAGGGCGATAGCACATGTGATAAAGGGCTATATGAAAGGTGGTAATGACTGATGGATTTTACACAGGCAATAGAGATAATAAAGAATATAGCTCCAGAGAGTTCAGCAAATGAATATGATGGAATAATAGTAAAAAGACTGGAAGCATCTAATACATTGGATGAAGGCAGAACGACTAACCAGACCCATATAGCAATATCCGGAGAACAGATGAATATGTTTCCTTATCTGATGGCAGATGGTTATTTTAAGTGTGATTATAATGACAGAGATGAGCAGTTAAAAAAATATTTTATAACACAGATACCTCTTTACATTTATAAGGATAATATTCAGTATCTGGCAGATGGAGAAGATACTGATATCAGCTTTGATGGTAAAAAAATCAGAGCTGTGCGTGCAAGTATAGTAAGAAGCAGAAGAAGAGAACAGGCAGACCAAGTGCAGTTATCATTGACTACTATAGATGATCAGGCATTTGTCAGCTTTAGAAAGTTGTTGCATACGGGAGATTATCTCATAATTCTGAAACATAAGGAACAACTTCTTTATGATTGTATAGGTATTAAAGCATCTGATGAAACAAAGGGAGAGAATCATCTTTCAGTACTTAACAATAAGTTTTATAAACTTACAACTAATACGAAAGTTGATATAAAAAAACTTATTGAAATAAAAGATTCGGAAATTGAAAATAAGAAATTTACAATTGAAAAGCTAGGTGCTGTTCTTAATGAGATGTATAGTAATGCAGAGGATAAAATGCAAGTAGCATCTATACATATTTTTGGAATAAAATATGGTAAGAATATAATCGAAAATGAATTCAAGGCACCCGATATTATCAAAGCAGCAGGCTTGAATGAATCATACTCAACAGAATTACAGAAAGCTTTGAATATATACAGGTGTCTTAATAAGAACACATATGGGATTTCCATTTCTGGTGGTAATAATACATTGGAAGAAAATAAAGAAGATGTTAAGCGTGAAACAGGAGCAGAAAATATTCTTCTTTATGGTGTTCCAGGAGCTGGAAAAAGTCATGAAATAAAAACAAAATATTGTGATGACGAAAAACGCATGGAGAGAGTGGTTTTTCATCCAGATTACACGTATTCAGATTTTGTTGGACAAATATTACCAAGAGTTGAAAAAGATAAAGATGGTAATGACAAGTTGGAGTATGTATTTACCCCGGGCCCATTTACTAAGATGCTGAAAAAGGCAGAATATGACCCTGATAGTTTCTATTATCTTGTAATAGAAGAATTGAACAGAGGCAACGCACCAGCAATATTTGGAGAGATATTCCAGCTGCTTGACAGAAAAGATGAAGAAGAATTTCCAGCTGAAGAGGTGGGAGAGAGTGAGTATGGAATTTCAAACTATGAGGTTGCAAAAGAAGTTTATGGAGATGAAAATCATTCTGTAAGAATTCCATCTAATATGTATATTCTGGCAACAATGAATACAGCTGATCAGAATGTATTTACATTGGATACAGCTTTTCAACGTAGATGGAATATGAAACAGATAGAGAATAATTTTGACAAGTCTGAGCATTCAAAAGATATTATTGCTGGTACAAAGGTAAGCTGGGGAGCATTTGCTACAGTAATTAATGATATGGTTATTGACATTAATGTTGATATGGCAAGCTCTGAGGATAAGCGTCTGGGAACATATTTTGCAAAGAAAAAAGAACTGGAAGCAGATAAATTTTCTGAGAAAGTACTTAAGTATTTATGGGATGATGCTTTTAAAATGGACAAAACAGCCATATTTAATGAAAGTTGTAAATCTTTGGAAGATGTAGTTATTACATATGAGACAGCAACATCTGATAAGCTTGCATCTGTATTGAGACTGAGTGTTTATGAGAAGATGCTTTCAAAAATGCAGCAGAAGAATGCCGATAATAACGAGAAATAGGTGGTGATTTTTTGAGGAAAGTTGATATACGAAGTAAATGCAGAGTGAGTTCTAATCGTGAAATGGATACATTTGTAGGGTTAAAATGCAATGATGGTGACATCAGTATCAATTTTCCGATGGGATACCATATATCTGAAGATGATAAAGAACTCCGGAAGGATATAATATTGTTATTTACAACGCTTTCAGTTAACACAGAACGCAAGGAGTCGGACATTCTTAAACAGGGGAGTTCGTTTGATGAAGTGGAATTTCCATTACAGTCATATATATATCTGATTAAAGATTTCTTTGTAAGAGGTTATTATAAAGAACAGGAAGTTTCATATAAGGTTGCTAAATCTGGAAAAATCAATTGGAATAGGACGATAAAAACCCAGAGACCATATGTACAGGACATGGAAGTATTTTATCTTGATTTTGTTACAAAGAAAAATAGTGTAAAAGAAGATGAACTGATTACATTAATACATGAGTATTGTGTATATGAGAGTTTTGAAAGGATAGGCTGGCTTTTTACGGAAATAATGCCGAAGAAACCAGAAATTGTTAAACAGGAAAGGCTATTCCGCTCAGTTCTGAAAGATAAGATTGCCCATACCTTTAATGACAAAAACAGGATGCTATTTCGACATATGCTTGCAATTATTGATTTTGAAGGAGACAAGGATTCTGATAAGAATTACAGATATGGAACATATCGTTTTGAATATGTCTGGGAGAAAATGATTGATAAGGTATTTGGTATTGAAAACAAAGCTGATTATTTTCCTAAAACAACATGGTATGTTAATGACAACAGATATGATAATGCTTCACTTGAGCCAGATACGATTATGCTGTATGGAACAGATGTATATGTACTTGATGCAAAATACTATAAGTATGGAGTGACTGGAAAAACATGGGATCTTCCAGAATCCACATCAATAAATAAGCAGATTACATATGGTGAGTATATAGCGAATGAGGATAAGTTCAAGAAAATGCATGGGGAAAACATGAGAGTGTACAATGCTTTTCTTATGCCTTTTGATTCACTAAAGACTAAGTATCCAGATAATGCAGATATGCTTAAAGTTGGAGAAGCAGTGAGCAACTGGAAAGATAATACTGAAGAATATCAGAAAATCCAGGGTATCCTTATTGATGTAAAAACTCTTATGAGCATAAAGGTCAGACAGGAAATGAAAGAGATAGAAAAACTGGCAAAACTGATAGAAAACTGATTGTTGAGGTGATTTTGTGGCAGATGTTTTGACAAAAGAACAGCGACATAAGAATATGAAAAATATTCATGGAAAAGATACCAAAATAGAAGTTATATTGAGAAAAGCTTTGTGGAACAAAGGATACCGGTATCGGAAGAATTATAAAAAATTGCCAGGCAGTCCGGATATTGCATTGACGAAGTATAAAATTGCTATTTTCTGTGACGGAGAATTCTTTCATGGAAAGAATTGGGATACTTTGAAAAAAAGACTGGAAAAGAGCAATAATAGTGAGTTCTGGATTAATAAAATATCCCGTAACATAGAGCGGGATGATGAGATAAATAAAAAATTAGACTTTGAGGGCTGGATTGTAATCCGGTTCTGGGGTGAAGATATAAAGAAACATACAGATGAGTGTGTTAAGGTTGTGGAAGAAACAATCTTTGATAATTTTATTGAGGAAAAAGAAGGAAACTGGAAGTGATATGAAGATATTTTCATTTTTTGCTGGTGTTGGAATGCTGGATTTGGGATTTCAAGATGCTGGGTACGAGATTGTTTTTGTTAATGAATTTAAAAAAGAATTTATGGATTCATACTGTTATGCGAGAAGAAAACATAACTATAATCAACCAATATATGGATATCATGTAAATGACATTAATTATTATTTGAAAGATATTGGGGAACATATCTTTCAACAATATATTGATAACGAGAGACAGAATAATGATTTAATTGGGTTTATAGGAGGACCTCCTTGCCCGGACTTTTCTGTGGGGGGAAAAAACAAGGGAAGAGAAGGAGAAAATGGTAAATTAGCAAAGAGTTATATTGATATGATTTGTCATTTTCAGCCGGATTTCTTTTTGTTTGAGAATGTAAAAGGGTTAATCAAAACGCAAAAACATCGAGAGTATTTTGAAGAATTAAAGCATGAATTAAAAGAAAATGGATATATACTAACGGAACAACTTATGAATTCATTAGATTTCGGAGTGCCGCAAGATCGGGAAAGAATATTTATGATAGGAGTATTGAAGGGCACAGAATTAGCTAGAAAAGTAATTTGCGTGAATGATACATTTGCCTTCCCTTGGAATGCAAATTTACCATATGACTCTGTAGTTGTGAAGATGATGCATTGGCCTAAACCACAGATATATCGAGAAAATAGCAAAAGAAAATTTAAATACAATGTACCAAGAAATTTAACTGTAGAAGAATGGTTTAGAAGAAATAATGTATATAGACATCCTAATAAAAAAGATGTGTTTAAGGTTAAAGGTGGAAGAGAAAAAATGCTAACAATACAAGAAGGTGATACTAGTAGAAAGTCCTTTAAGCGTTTACATAGATGGAAATACTCCCCGACAGCTGCTTATGGAAATAACGAAGTACACCTTCATCCGTATAGTACACGTCGCTTAAGCGTTGCAGAAACTATGGCAATTCAGTCGTTGCCTATGTGGTTTGAATTACCACCGAATGTATGCTTGAGCGCAAAGTTTAAAATGGTTGGAAATGGGGTTCCGTATTTGATGTCGTGGAAAATTGCTGAGAAAATAAAATTATTTTTTAAAATTTAGGAGGAAAGTATGGCAAAGATAGAATATAGAGAGATAGTAATTAATCCTAGGGTTATAAATCATTTAGGAAAAGATTTGATTACAACATCTGATGTGGCAGTAACAGAACTCATAAAAAACTCATTGGATGCAAAGGCATCAGATATAAGACTACATGTTTGTAATGATTTTAAACATTTGCTAAATAGTAATGCGTTTGGATTTGATTTGCCAGAAGAACTAGGCGATTTTTTGGATGAAAAAGAAAAGGCCACATCAATTTTTGTTATTGAAGATAACGGAAAGGGAATGAATGAAATTCAACTTAATAGAGGATTTTTGGAGGTTGGAACGGATATTAAATTAAAAGAAGAAGATGCTACTCTTGGGGAAAAAGGAATTGGAAGATTGGCAACTCAAAGATTGGGAACTTGCCTGTTGATTGAAACTGCTTCTTTAGATGATACATTTGCAACAATAACATTTATTGATTGGAACAAAATAGGAGATACGGAAGAGGGGAGAATGGTGCCATCTATAAAAATTAAAAAGGTGGCAAATGAATATACGCGATTATGGATTTTTAATATAAATATTCACGATTTTATAGAAGTACCGGACCAGTTAGTGTTTGAACTGGGACAAGAATTAAAAACACCGATTAATAGAGAATTAAAATCTGCTATAAATTTTTTGATTTCACCATTTGGAACATCTAAGAAAAATATTATTTCAATGTATTATGGAAGTAATATTTTAGAGGTTGATTTTAATGGAGAAATGTTGCAATTTTCAGAAAGTAAACATAATTTTGAATTGTCATTAAATAAAAATAAGGAGATAGTATTACATTATTCATTGGATTTGGAACCATGGTATTTAGAACGAGTACATAGGGCAATGGTAAAACCGGAAGCATTTGAAAGACTGAGGAAAAATCATAGTTTCTATGCACAGTTGTTAGAAGAAAATCAAGATAAAATTAGAAATGTTCTTGTTAAAGACATTTCAGAAGAGGGATTGCTAAAGATTATTTCAGAAGTATATGATGACTTGTATGAAAAAAGTATAGAAAATAAAGAATTAAGAAGAGAATATAGTCATAAAAGTGCGAAAAAGCTTTTGGATAATTTGCAACCTATAATACCTATTAGTGGAAAAATATATACATTTAAACAGAATGCTGCAATAGGGGAGCATATTATTATTGAATCTGTGAATGAAATTAAGAGACAAAAATCACAAATACAACTTAAGGATTTGAAAAATTTTTTGGCAGAAAATAATGGAATTAAATTATATAGAAGTAAATATAGAATAGGCTATCTTGGAAATAAAGAAAGTGATTGGATTGAATTACAGCAATTTAGAACAAAGGGACAGCAGTGGTATAGATTTGATTTGGGAAATACTATTGGATATGTGTCTTTAACAGATGAAAATCAAAAGTATATTCGTGAAATAAGCTCCCGATTGGATATTATACAGAATGATACAGCACAGTCATTTAAAATGATTATAAATGTGATATTCAATAAGCTTTTTTATGAGTTGAATAGAAGTGCGAACAATATATTGCGTACAGTCTTTGAACAAAATGGTCTGTTGGGTGTAAGCTTAAAAAAACAAGTAAAAAAGAATATTGATGATATTACAAATGCTACATATAAAACAAAGAATGTTTCTGATAAATTGCAAGAAGCTATTAATACTGTTAAAGATGAATGCCGAAAAGATATAATTAGTAAGGAAACTGTTGAAAAAATGGTTTCGATTATGGAAGAAACATCAGAGCACATTGAAGAAGAGAAAAAGATACAGCATCAAGCAGCAGTCCTGCTAAATGAAGCATCTGAGCAATTAAAAACAGTGGAGATAGAAGCATATAATAATTTTAAATTAATGGCTAATGGGTTGATAACAGAAACAATAACGCATGAGTTGGATTCAGTGTGTAAAACTAGTAAGGCGTCAGATGTAACTACTCATTTTGATTTTGTGAAAGAGTATTTTATAGAAAAAAAGGATGTAGGAGTGTTCAACAAACATATTAATCCTATACGTAGAAGCTACGATGCAATATCTAACAAGATGTTGGATGTTGGAAATTTGTATAATTTTCTAGAAAAAACATTTATAAGGAAAGGAACATACGATGAGTTCGAACACCAAAAAATATCGGAAGTTGTAAGAAATATTGAAGAAAATCTTTTGCAGTTACGAGAAGAGAAAATACAGATTGAATGTAAAACAAATGATTTAGAGTGGTTTGTTCCTAAAGGTGTATTGATACATGTGTTTTATAATTTGTTTAATAATGCCGAATATTGGATAGATAGACGCAGAAAATATGCAATAGAGGATATTAATTATGTCTCTGATGAAAATGACAAGATTGTAGTTGATGCTATTAGTGATGAAGAAATTGTTGTATATGATACTGGAACAGGTGTAATGAAAAATATGGAAGATATTCTTTTTCAACCATTGGAATCAGGAAAGCCTAATCGAGAGGGACGAGGAATGGGGTTGTATATTGTTCAACAATTAATGAGATCGTTTTCTGCTGATATTCAGTTACTGGATGAAAGAAATAGATATGGAAACAAGTATAAGTTTTTATTAATTATAAATTTTGAGGAGAAATAAATTGGAAAAACAAATTGCATATGAGAAAATGTTTGAAATTTTAAATGTCAAAACAGTCGTTATATTTGAAGATGATTTTATTCATAATAGTAAAAAAAATGAAATCTGTTATGGATTGGCCAGAATGTCAATAATTAATCGTAATAGAATGTTTAGTGACATTGACAAAATAGATTCTATAGCAAAAGAACAACTTGAATTGTTTGCGATAGAATTTGATAAAGTTTTTAATATGATACAAAATTGGGATGATGAAATTCCTTATAATGATATTGAAACAGCGTTTAAAGTTATAAGACAAAAAGGTGATGCTTTTGATGGATTAGAAAGAGCTGAAAAAAGATATAGGTTGATAGATGTCGATGGCTGGTTAAAAAAAGAAGATGTTTTAAATGTGTTGTCTTCATATGGAGTAGGGGTAGATATTCCTAATTTATATGAAGATTTCTTTGAAGAGTTCCTTCACAATGAAGCCCATTGGAGAGAGTATAGAATTTTTAGGGATTTTACAGCCCCTACACAAATCGAATTTAAGAAGTATATAGACGATTTTATCAGCTCTGAAAGTATGATGATATGTATAATAGATGATCAGATGAAAGATAAAAAATGTGCAACTGAGATTGTGAATTATATTAATAAATTGCAGAAAGAATGGGATAGAAGACTAAATATTATAGGATTAATATATAGTTCTTTTGATAGTTGTGATTATATCACAGATGAAGTATATTTCGAGTATATCAAAAAAGGTGAATCCAAGAGAGCCTTTCAAGCTGCACTAACAAAAAGTTCTTATAGTCATATGCTATCTGAACTTAAGGGGATATATCAGACTGTGCTGGGTGATGCTTTCGATGAGGCTGTTAAAAATAAGAATATTGCATATTATTTATCTAGTATGGCAGATTATGAGGGTATAACTAATTATCAAGTTATTACAAATTGGATAAATCTTTTATTTGAGTATAAACTTAGTGATATTAAAGAACTTACTACAATTGCTGGAATGACTCGTTTGATAGGCTTGCTTGAGGATGAAAAGTTAGAGTTTTCAAAAGAAATGCTAGATTTAAACACTTTTGAGGCGTTTGATTTTAATATTAATAAGTATAGAGAGCCAATTGCATCGGGAGATATTTTTTTGATTAACAAGAAAATATACATATTACTTGGACAAGACTGTGACATGATGAACAGTTTTACGAGAAATAGAAAGAACGGAATATCAGAACTTGTTAATGCAGTAGCTGTGAATCAGAGTAGCATAGATAGTGCTGTAAAGTTGAATGGACAATTTTTATTTATTTCTAACTTTAGAAAAAATAAAGATGAATCGATTAAGACATTGAAAGTGAGATATACTTCCAGAGAATTTATTGAAAATCAAATTTTGCAATTGTGTCAGTTTAATGATGCAGGTGAGTGCATTTTGGATATAAATAAGAAAAAATATGAAGCAAGTGGTGTAGAGCCGGAATACTATGAAATGTTGTATGAGGAATTGATTTTGTATTATGAAGCATTATTGAAGATAAATGCGGAGGCAGGTTCTTCGTTAGATCTTATTTTAAATAATAGCCAGTCAGGAAGGATACTTAAATTGAATGATTATATTTATAATCAAGAAGAAAGAAGTATTATAAGATACAATATACGGAGAATTTGCCGCCTCAAACATCCATATATGCTGTATTTATATAAGATGTATTTAGAACATCAAGGAAGACATCCGTTTGATTGTATGAATATGTCGCGGGTACAGGAAATTCAAGTAAAATTGAAACAGAAAACATCTATATTTGTTTCGGTTGATATGATATTAACTCCAGATAGAGATATGAATAGGTCACATATAGATAATATGGATTGGTATATTGATATATCTGCTTTACAAAATATAGTTTCTGTTTTAATGGAAACAAGTGTTGAAGTACAAGAGAATGCACAATATATTGAAGTTAAAGAAGAAGGAACAGAGTTTGAATGTGTATTGGCTGGAGACGAAAAGAAAAAAATGCGTATTCAAAAGGATGGAGACATGGTTTCTATAGAACCAATGTGAGTGAATTATCATAATTTGTGTAAACAAACCTGCAAGCCACCAGAACTAGACACAATAATGACAATATAGCAAAAGAAATGGCATTACCTGTAGAGACAGATGTGCTGGATGAAAAGCTTGCAACATACGCTGACAAGGAACTATATGTTGTTATTGGCTATGATGATGTATGTGGAAATGGTAATTATGAGGCGATTCTTTATGGGGTGTACAGTATGGAACAACTTGCAAGAGAAGCTGCAGAGGAACTTCTTGAACTAGGGAATATACATCATTATGAAATAGAGTGTCCTAAGTTAGATGAATTTGGATGGAGATAGGTAAATGCGGTTAATAGTTTCATAAATCACATTAAGGAATTAAACTGCAAAGACACAAGAGTAAACTGCAAGGACTGTAATGGGTAATTTGTAGGAGAGTTATTTGGAGAAATCCACATGTAAATGATATTTTAAGAAAAATGATACAAATGATTGACAATGTAAATCAAAAAGATATAATATAATTATAAGAGATGCATATAATATTATTATTGTATTTTGAGATGGAGGCGATTTTATGGCTACAGTACCTACACAAGTAAGAATAGATGAAAATTTAAAGAAACAGGCAAGTGAACTTTTCTCACAGTTAGGAATGGATATGTCCGGTGCAATGAATATATTCTTAAAACAGTGTGTATTAAGAGGCGGACTTCCTTTTAGTGTTGAACTGCCGCAGTATAAGCCGGAAGTATTAGAGGCAATGGAAGAAGCAAAGAGAATCAGCAAAGATCCTAATACAAAGAGATACAGCAGCTTTTCAGAGGCTTTGGAGGATATTGATTAATGCAATATGAATTAATACTAACCGGGAAATTTAAGAAAAGTCTCAAGTTGGCAAAGAAACGAGGCTTGGATTTGAAACTTTTAGATAAAGTTATTACTATGCTGCAGAATGATATTCCTCTCGAAGAGAAATATCGTGGCCATGAACTAAAAGGGAAATACCAAGGGTTTAGGGAATGTCACATTCAGCCGGATTGGTTATTAATTTATCTGAAGGAAAATGATGTTCTAACATTGACTTTAGTTGATACCGGAACACATGCAGATTTGTTTAATTTGTAATAAATAAAACAAAGGTGCTTCATAGTGGTTTGAGTGACGGAAAATCCAAAGCACCTCATAGTGGTTTGAGCGATGGAAAATCTAAAAGACCTCATAAAAATTTGAGTAATAGATAATGCAAAAAAAATGATACATTTGCTGAAATGCCGATGGATACTGGGATAGAACCTGTTTTTACTGGTACTAAAATTGTAGTACCAGAGAAAAAAGAAACTGAAAAGGGGCAGTTTCAGATGTATAATATGGTTGAAGATCGGATAATTAATAACATTTAATCTTCGTGATACTAAATCAAATGTAAGCCACTTGACACCCAAAGAATGATAAAAAGGCTGCTGGTACTAATTTGGTACTAAAAAGTTTCAAAACAGGGTGTGAATAAAAAGAAATAGTGAGTTTTCTAACTTAAAAAGGTTAGAAAAATAACGGGAAATAGAGTTTAATTCGCCAGAACTTGGCGAGTTTGAATAACGGACAAAAATGCCGAAAACCTGTATTTATGCGGGTTTCCGGCATTTGTTTTATCGAATGGCTCTAGTTTGGCTCTATTTTTTTTATATGTGTAGCTTGACAAAAAATAGTAGTGTGGGTATTATGATAGAAAGTGATGAAGAGAGATAGTAAATATTTTGGATATTGCAGAGAGGAGTTGTTTGGTGGAAAACTCCATTGAAGAAATATTGAACCAGTCTTGGAGCCGTGTACTGACTGATTTATTCATTAGGCTACACTGGGAACGCCCATTACAGCGTCAGAGTATCGAAAGAAATTTCCGTACTTGCTAAGGTCTATATTGCGAAATATAGATGAATTAAGGTGGTAACACGAAGCTATTAGCTATCGTCCTTAAAATTTATTTAAGGAGGGTAGCTTTTTTTATACTTAAAAGTGATGTGAATCAGAAGATTGGAGGCGTTTATATGAATTATGTTGTTGAGAGTTATGAAAATTATAAAGAGGAAGATCGTTTGACTACGAATAATGCAAGAAAGATTGAATTTATAACTACTACTAGAGTTCTAGACGAAGTTATTGATGCTGAAAGTAAAATATTAGACTGCGCAGCGGGAACTGGTGTTTATGCATTTTGGCTTGCTGATAAAGGACATGATGTAACTGCTACTGACATTACACCAAGGCACATAGATATTATCAACCAGACGCTTAAAACAAAAGAATACTCTATGAATACAGCGGTTTTGGATGCTACAGATATGTCCTGTTTTGCAGATGACACCTTTGATGTTGTTTTAAATATGGGACCTTTTTATCATTTGGTTACAGAAGAACAGAGAGAAAAATGTTTGAAGGAATGTTTAAGGGTGTTAAAGAAAGGTGGGCTTTTAATTACTGCGTATATTCCAAGATATTATGTATTTCAATATGTTGCTACAAATAATGTGAAATATTTAGATGGACATTTGGCAAAACAGCTTATAGAAACAGGCGTATTAAAACATGATGATGAGAAGTGTTTCTGGACGGATACCTATTATTCATCAAAAGAAGAAATGGAAACAATTTATGGAGAACATGGTCTGAAAATTATAGATCATTTTGCACAAGATGGTTTGTCGCCTCTTTTATCGCAAAAGATAGACCAATGGGATGAAAATCAGTTTAAAATTTGGTGCAATTACCATTATAGTGTATGTCGTGAACAGTCAGTGCTTGGTGCAAGTAACCATGTTATCATAATTGGCAGAAAATAACATTTATCCTTGCAGAAACATAAGTGCTTATGTTAGGATATTGTTTAAGGAAAGTACCCATGACAGGGTGGTAGCCTCCCGGGTTTTATGATACCGGTCTACCAGAATAGATAGGAAGGGAGGTGGCGCCGATGACGGCTTATGAGATCATTTCGATTTTCATTGGGATATTAGCATTAGGTGTGTGTTTAATTCGTTCTGAATATGTACTGTTAAGGTTATAAAAATTATTGAAATGTTTCATTTGTTTTCCTCCTAAGTTGTTATTCTCTGTTTGAAATAAAAAAAGACGGATGTTTTTAAACATCCGTTTTCTCGTTTAAAGACTATATAAGTAGTATGACTTTTTTAGAATCATTTAAGGTTGGTACCAAGGAGATAAAAAATTAATTTAAGTAATAGAATTTGATAGTAATAAGATATTGATTTATTAAAGGTATGTAAGATACAAATTTGTAAATTTGATAATCACTGATATTGACAACCATTCTCAACACAAATATAATTGGTTAGTAAAAACTAACTAATTGCATTTAAAGGGATTTAATATGTCAGAGAAAATAAAAGTTGATTTAAACGGAACTGCTGAAACTATGCTGCAAAGCTTTTATGCAAGAGCAAAGTATTCAAAAAGTAAGGGAAATAAATTTTATGATGCAAAGGCAGTAGAGCTTGTAGATAAAATTGATTACGATTTTTCGTCAGCACATAATGACTCCACTATGAGTAATGGTGTTATTGCAAGAACAATAGTCTTTGATGAGTTAGTAAAGGATTTCATAGAAAAAAATCCTGAATGTACAGTTGTAAATATTGCGTGTGGCTTAGATACAAGATTTTACAGAATGGATAATGGCAAACTTACTTGGTACAATTTGGATTTGCCTGAAACTATTAAGGTTAGAGATCAAATTTACAATGAGTCAGGTCGAATATCTACAGTGGGAGTTTCTGTATTAGACCCACAGTGGGCAAAGGAGATAAAGACAAAAGAAAAAATATTATTTATTATAGAAGGTTTATCTATGTATTTAACTCCTGAGGAAAATAAAAAAATGCTTGGAATTATCAGAGATAACTTTGATAATGCAACAGTAATGATGGAGTGTTTGGCAAAGAAGTGGGTAAATAAAGAGGACATTGAGAAATCAATTCAAAAGACAGGTGCAAAATTTGTTTTTGGAGCAGATTTCTTTGATGACTTGGGAGATGTAGCAGAGGGCTTCAAAAAAGTTAAGGATGATAATATTACAAGAGGAATGGTAAAATTGTTTCCTATATTAAAGCCTTTTGGTGGTTTATCAATAATAGAAAAGTCTACTCAGAAAATTTTGATTTTTGAGAAAAAATAAAGTATTTATGCGAATTGATATTAAACAATGTTAGCCATAAATGAGAGTAGAATAATATTAAGTGGTTTAAACCAGATATATGAGTAAAGAGATGTAAAGCAACATAATCTTATGTCTGTAATTACATAAACATAAATGTATAAGCATTAACATATTACTGAGTCATTTGTCGAGCATAGAGATGTGTTAAAAATAGGTAGAAATGAGTGTAAGCTTTTAAAGAATAAAGACTGCTATAAGTAAGTGAAAATAAGTGTAGCCTTGCAGAATATAAAAGGTGCTATATGTAATCACAAATGAGAGTAAGCATAAATAAATATAAATAATCATAATAAGTCAATTTACAAAAAATTAAACATAATAAAAATAAGATTGGAAAGTGTCATAATGAAACAAAATAAAGAACATCTCCCTGTGTATGGAGTAGGACCTATTTACGGAGTAGTAGTAATTCTTTTAACTATTACAGTGTGTGTAGCAGCTAATATAGGAATAATTGACAGCTTTAAAATTCCAGATACAAGTCTTGCCTTTACAATAATTGGCATTTTGGCAATTATAATTGGTGTAGTTGTTTGGCTTAGTGCAGCAATTAGCATTGATAAATATATAAAAAACAACAAATTGTGTGCCGAAGGAATTTATGAATGGGTTAGAAATCCTTGTTATTCAGGGATAATGTTTATATGCGCAGGAGCAATTTTTCTGACTAATAATATGCTGTTACTTTTATTACCAGTCGTTTACTGGTTGTTTTTAACAATTCTTGTAAAGTGTACAGAGGAGAAATGGCTGACAGAATTATACAAGGACGATTATAAAAAGTATTGCAAAGAGGTTAATAGATGTATTCCTTTTCCTGGCAGCATTAAACATACATATAAAACAAAAATTTCAGATATGCTTTGGATAATATATGACATCCCAGGTAATGTAGGCTGGATACTTTATGCTGTAGTGTTAGTGCTTATATTTAAGGGAAAGCCAGAATATATTAAGACTACAGAAGGCTTTACACTAATGATTTTTGCAATAATACCAGCAGTAATTATGCTTATTGGAGTTTTTGAGCTTATTAATGAAAGAATAAATAAGCTTGACAGAGTATTATCGCAAAAAAGATTATTCCGTGGATTTGGTTCATTGTTTTTTGGAGGAATTACAGGGGCAATAATGTCGGTAATAATTATAATTGTTAGCATAAATACAGGCTTTGAGGCTTCCAAGCTTAAATATGTGTGGGAATTGCTAATAGGAAGTGTGTTGTTAATTGTATTTGGAGGATTATTATTTATAAAATATAAAAAATAGTTAAGTAATAAAACCCTCTTAAAATTATAAAAACCAGTTGAAAATGAACTCTTATAAAGGTAATATTAATCATATACAAGCAAAGTACCTAAAGGAGTGGCACATATGAGTTTTGTTGAATTAAAGAATGTAGTAAAAGAATACAAATCAGGAGAAATATCAATAAAGGCGTGTGACGGAATTGATATGGAAATCGAAAAAGGGGAGTTTGTGGTTATTGTAGGACCTTCAGGAGCTGGAAAGACCACAGTTTTAAATATCTTAGGGGGAATGGATACATTAACCTCAGGAAGTGTGCTTGTAGATGGCAGGGACATTTCAAAATATTCTAAGAAAGAGCTGACTAAATACAGAAGGTATGATATAGGCTTTGTATTTCAGTTTTATAATCTTGTGCCAAATCTTACTGCTTTGGAGAATGTAGAACTGGCAAATCAAATAAGCAAAAATCCCCTTAATTCAAAAAAGGTATTAGAGGAGGTTGGACTAAAGGATAGAATGAATAATTTTCCAGCACAGTTATCCGGTGGTGAGCAGCAGAGAGTTTCTATAGCCAGAGCTTTAGCCAAAAATCCAAAATTGCTTCTATGTGATGAGCCAACAGGAGCGTTGGATTATAATACAGGAAAGGCTATTCTTAAGCTTTTACAGGATACCTGTAGAGAAAAGGGAATGACCGTTATTGTTATTACCCATAATCAGGCAATAGCGCCTATGGCTGATAGAATTATTAAGATAAAAAATGGCAGGGCAGAGGAAACTAAAATTAATGAAAAGCCTGTATCAGTAGAAAATATTGAGTGGTAATGGAGGTATTTTTATATGAAAGCATTAAGAAAAGATTTCTATATGGAAATACGAAAAAGCTTTAGCAGATTTATCTCCATATTTTTAATTGTAGCGTTGGGTGTGGCTTTTTATGCAGGAGTGCGTTCTGCAGAGCCAGATATGCGATTGTCGGCAGATAAATTATATGACCAGACAAATTTGCTGGATATTAGAATTTTATCTACTATAGGAATTGACCAGACAGAGGTGGACAAAATTCAAAATATGGATAGTGTTAAATATGCAGAAGGAGTATATCATTACAACTTTCTTAATTATTATGAAGAAAAAACAAATGTAGTAACAGTTATGTCAATTAATGATAATGTATGCAAGCTTACATTAGTTGACGGCAAAATGCCATCTAATGATAAAGAATGTCTTGTGGATTTAAAATATTTAAAAGGCAAGAATATGAACATTGGAGATAAGGTCACGATTGCAGCAGGAGATGAGAATAGTGTAACTGACACTTTAAAATATGAGCAGTATACTATTTCAGGTACTTTTACATATTCCTATTATATGGGAGTTGACAGAGGAACAGCAACTATAGGTAATGGTAAGGTAGATGGCTTAGTAGCACTTAATAAGGAGTGCTTTTTGAGTGAACAGTATTCGGAAATGTATGTTTTGCTTAATGGTACTGCAAAACTTGAAAGCTACTCAGAGGAGTATGACGATAAGGTTGAGGAGTGTACAGGAAAAATTGAGGAAGTTTTTAAGGAGGCTGCTGATAAAAGATATGAGGATTTATCAGCAATGGCAGCTTATCAGGGAATAACACTGGACAAGCTGGATACTTATGTGCTTAATAGAAATTCAATACAAACCTATGTGGAATATGATCAGGATTCTCAAAGAATTGGAAATATAGGAAAGGTTGTGCCAATGGTATTTTTCCTTGTAGCAGCCTTTGTATCCCTTACAACTATGACAAGAATGGTAGAGGAGCAAAGAAATCAAATAGGCACTTTGAAGGCTTTAGGCTACTCCAAGTTTAAAATTTCATTAAAATACATATTATATGCACTATTAGCAACATTTTCCGGTGGGCTGATAGGTGGTTATATAGGAAGCAAAATTCTTCCAAAAATTATTATGCAGGCATATGAAATAATGTACACCTTAGGAGAAATGGTTACACCGATTAATGCAGGATATTTTGTAAGTGCAGTATTATTAGCAGTAATTTGTGTATTGGGTGCCACTATATTTTCTATATATAGCTCATTAGCGTCAAGTCCAGCTATGCTTATGCGGCCAGCAGCACCTAAAAAAGGCAAAAGAGTGTTATTAGAAAAAATAGGTTTTATATGGAAGCATCTTAATTTCAGCAAAAAGTCTACAATAAGAAATTTGTTCAGATATAAGAAGCGTTTATTTATGACATTATTTGGAATAGTAGGCTGTATGGCGCTGTTGTTGGTAGGCTTTGGACTAAAGGACTCTATTAATTCTGTTGTAAATGTACAATATAGTGAGCTTAGAAAATATGATATGGTTTTAAGTGTAAAGTCTGAAAACAGTAGTCAGGAGAATAGTGATAATACCAGCAATGATAATAATGGGGAAATTATAAGGAAAGCAGATGATGTTGGCGCTATTGTAAAGAAAACTAACGGAATACAGGATTGCCTCAGAGTACAGGAAACCAGCGTACAGTTTACAAATGGAGATAAAAGCTATACTGGTTATCTGAATGTGTTTGAAGAAAGTAGTGCCTTAAGTGAATTTATGGTGTTTAGAAGTAGAAACACCAAAAAGGAATTTGAGCTGTCAGATGAAGGCGTAATAATTGCAGAAAAAACTGCCAACAAGCTAGGTGTAAAAGAGGGTGATACAATTACAGTTAAGCTTTCTGATGTAGAGAGCTATCAGGTAAAAGTAGACAAAATATGTGAAAATTATGTTTATCACAATATTTTTATGACAGAGAAATATTATAAGAAGATTTTCGGTGAGCCTTCATATAATTCTGTTTATGTAAAGCTTACAGAGGAGAAAAAGGATAATGAAGAAGCTATAGTTACAGATTTACTGAAAAACAGTAATATTACAGGAGTTACCTATATAAGCAAATTGAAAGAAAAATTTAATGATATGTTAGGAAGTCTTGATATTATTACGGTAGTGTTAGTAGTGTCAGCAGGAGGACTGGCCTTTATAGTTTTATACAACCTGAACAACATTAATATAACCGAAAGAATAAGGGAACTGGCAACTCTTAAGGTGTTAGGCTTTTATGACGGAGAGGTGTGTGCATATATTTATAGAGAAAATATCTTTATAACACTTGCAGGTATAATATTGGGAATGTTTTTCGGCTCGGTTTTACATAAATTTGTGATAGAAACAGCAGAGGTAGATATGGTAATGTTTGGAAGGGACATAAGTGCTGTAAGCTTTATGGAGGCAGCATTATTGACCGTATTGTTTGCGGTTATAATAAATGGAACAATGTACTTTAAGCTAAGGAAGATTGATATGGCGGCCTCGCTAAAGAGTGTGGAATAGGAAATATTTTAGAGGGCTTGAGATGTGGGTGGTTACCTTCTTGTAGGGACCGCTTCCACTTAGTTGTGATATTATTAAAATAGAAATTCTTATACAGGAGTGATTATATGAGCATATTAATTAAAGATACTACCAAAGAGGAGCGAATTGCGTTAATAAAATCATGGGTGCCTGTTGATGACGGCTTATCAGATTGTGACATTGATTTGTGGGATATGTATGCTGATTATATAAACGGAAAACGAGAAATAGCAGAGATTAATATGTCCTTTAATACAGAATATATTTCTGAGGATAATGTCTAAAGTAATATCTAAAGGTTTGATATAAACGAAAAAAATATTAAGAAAAGGAGCAATGGTAAAATGGCAAATGAAGTAATGAACGAAACAATTAAAAATCTTGAGGAAAGAAGAAGCTGTAGAAGCTTTCAATCAGAAATGCCACCAAAGGAGCTTATTGACAAGGTAATAGAGGCTGGCACTTATGCAGCAACAGGAAAGGGAATGCAAAGTCCAATTATTATTGCTGTAACCAATAAAGAAATGAGAGATAAGCTGTCACAGGTTAATAGAAGTTTTAATAGTAATTGGCCAGAGAATTTTGACCCATTTTATGGTGGACCAGTGGTGCTTATTGTATTAGCTGATAAGACCGTTCCTACATATGTTTACGACGGTTCTTTGGTTATGGGTAATCTTTTAAATGCAGCCACAAGCTTAGGACTAGGAAATATATGGATTCACAGAGCAAAAGAAACCTTTGAAACTGAGTTTGGAAAACAGTTGCTTAAGGATTTGGGAATAGAAGGAGAATACGAAGGAATTGGAAACTGTGTATTAGGCTATGAAGCACAGCCATCAAAGGCAGCAGCACCAAGAAAAAAGGATTATGTATATTATATAGATTAAATTAAAAATTTTTTAAATAAACATTTTTGAATATTTTTCTTTCGTAGGAAAAAAATATTTATTAAACAATATATTAGAGAGGCTTGTAGTATGAAGAATATAAATTTAAAATTATCCATTTATCAATTAGTAGAGGAAAATCCTGAGCTTGTACCTATATTAGAGGAGCTTGGCTTTGTAGAAGTAACCAGAAAGAATATGTTAAAATCTGTAGGCAAGGTTATGACTATACCAAAGGGTGCAAAGCTAAAGGGTATACCAATGGAGGAGATAATAAAAAAAATACAGGATAATGGCTTTGTAGTTGAGCTGGATAATGTAGTTTCTAAAATAAAGGAATATTTAAAAAGGCTGGAGGCGCAGGAAGAGCTAGAGTCGGTGAGAGCAGATTTTGCAAAGGAATTTGAAAATGTTGACGCTAGTGAAATAATGGAGGCAGAGCAGCAGCTATTAAAAGAGGGAACTCCACTTGCTACAGTACAAAAATTGTGTGATGTTCACGCAGCCTTATTTAAGGGTAAAACTATAGAGGAAAAGGTTGTAGAGGCAAAAAGGCAGTCAGCAGGTGCCATAAAGCAGGAAAAGTTATCTATTACATCAAAGCTGGTAGAAATAAAAGGACATCCTCTTTATACATTTTCCCTTGAAAATAAAGAAATTGCAAATATAGTGAAGGAATGTAAGGAAAAGCCTGATCATGACCTTGTGGAAAAGCTGCAGGATATAGCTATTCATTATGCCAAAAAGGGGGATTTGCTTTATCCACATTTAAAAGTAAAGTATGGTATTAGCGGTCCTTCAGATGTAATGTGGACAGTAGATGACGAAATTAGGGATGAAATTAAGCAGTTGTCAAAAAAGCAAAATTTTGATAATAAAGGGCTTGAGGATTTTAATAAGCTGCTTGTAAGAATTGATGATATGATTTACAAGGAAGCAAATATTTTATTTCCTAATTGTGCTACAAATTTTGAGGATGAGGAATGGTATGAAATTTATAGAGATTCAAAGGATTATGATGAGTGTCTGGGTGTTGAAAATGTTGTGTGGGAGGAGGCAGAGGAATTTCTTAAGAATGTGAGCAAGTCGGTTGATGATGAAATTGTTATGGCTGGTGGACATATGACAGTAGAACAGCTATCAGCAATGCTTAACACAATTCCACTAGAGATTACCTTTGTAGATAAAGAAAATATTAACAGATACTTTAACGAAGGCTCAAAGGTATTTAAAAGACCAGGAATGGCAATAGATAGAGAGGTATTTTCCTGTCACCCACCTAAAATAGAGGTTCAGGTTAGAAAAATTATTGAAAGCTTTAAAAATAAGATGGCAGATAGGGTGCCAATATGGATGGAAAAGAATGGAAGAACCATGCTGGTAACTTATATGGCTGTTAGAAATAATGCAGGGGAATATCTGGGAACTGTGGAAATTGTGCAGGATATGGAATTTGCAAAGGAACACTTTACAAAATAGATAGGAGAAAAAATGAATAAACATATTGATGAAGCAATGAAGCTTAGAAATGAAGTACCTATGGTAAATAATTGTGCAGAAACAATAATGCGTGTGTATGCAAAGGAATTAGGAATTGATGAAAATGTGGCTGCTTCGATAGGGTGCAATTTTGGTGGAGGTATGAAGTGTGGTAGCACCTGTGGTGCGATTACTGCTGGATTAATGGTGCTAGGGGCGAAGGGAATTACTTCACCAGCAGCATTAAATGAATTTAGAAGAAAAATTGCCCAAAATCATGAAGGGATGACAGATTGTGCCAAATTATTAGCAGCAAATGCACAGAAAGGTGGCATAAAGAAGGAGCATTGTGATAATATGATAAAGGAAACAATAGAGCTGGTAGACCAGATTGTGGAGAAGAATATTACAAAATAAAAATACAAAAATAAAATAGAAAAAGAAACAGTATAAAATTAGATATAATTGAGAGTTTACATTTGTAAATAGTAGAGGAATTATGGAAGAATACAATATTGAATTTTTTGAGGAGTATACAAAGTTAGATAGGCTGTGTTGTGATATGTATGGTTGTGATAAAGGAATCACAACCTATATTCAGGATATGGAGAATAATTGGCAGGAGGGAATTAAATTAGTTAAAGAATGGAGGTCTGTATATAAAACATTAAAAAAATATAGACATATAAGAAACAAATTTGCACACGGAGAATATTCTTTTCATGATGAGGGTATATGTGGTGAAATAGATGTAAAGTTTTTAAGACTTTTTTACAAAGTTATATTAGAGGGTAAGGACCCGTTAGCCCTGTATAGAAGGATGCGTAAAGAGATTATTAAAAAACCTTATACTATGAATAATACAGCAACAGCTAGTAATACAATTTATAATAACAGACATTACAATAAAAATTACAAATATAACCATAAAAAACAGGATAGTACATATATATATGTAATAATTACTATAATCATTATAATATTTATTTTATATGGAATAGCAATGCAATTTTTTATATAAAAAAGATGTGAAAGCATAGCCTTTAAGCTATATTTTCACACCTTTTTTAATATTGGCAGAGTAAAAAAATCTTCTATATTTTTATAATCCTAAATTTTCCTATTATTCTTTTAAAACAGACTCCACATACTTCATAATATGGTAGTTATCCTCTGGCATCTGGCAGCCAATAATATAAATATTATCACTATTTGAACAACGGATTATCTTTCCTTCTAATACAGAATGTTCTGGTAAGGCGAAGTTGTCAATAGCAACGATTACATCCTCGCCCTTTGCATTGGCAAAGAAGGAGCTTTTACATAAAATAGAAAATCCATTAGCACTAAGATTATCAAGTCTGCCGCTAAAGACTTCATTAGTACTTTTAACAGTAATACGGCAGGTGTTAGTTGTATCAATACGAGGATATTTACGACGATTGTAAATATAAGGCATTGAGGTAATGTATAGGTTGTAAGTATTCGTTTCTTTCAGAGGAGTAATGGTAACATTATCCCAGCTATATATTACATTTCCTACAGTAACCTGTGTGGATACAGTTGCCTGCTTTCCGATATTAACGGGGTTTTCAAAGGATACATGAATGTTTTTATCATCGTGTTCTATAAGAGTACCGTGATGCTTATCATCTTCATTTTCAGAGGAATTTAAGGAAATACTCAGCTTCATGCCCGGCTTAATATCGTTTATGCCCATAAAGCCACCTACACCTAACTCACACATAAGAGCCTGTATTACATTTTCAATACTGTTGATGTTGGAAGCACTCTCACCGTATTTGCTAACCATTCGCCTGCTGATCTCATCGGACTCATCAATGCAGGTGGTCATAGTGGAAACAATATTAGACACCTGCTGCATATTATTTACAAGCTGACCATTTGAAACTTCAACATCCTTAATAGCATTGTCTATAACCTGAATATGTTCGCCAAGCTGTAATGAGTCTGAGGTGATTTTTTCTACATTATTACCTGTCTGGGTTACCTTTTCAAGTGTTAATTGAATAAGCTGTAGTGTTTCGCTAATAGATGCTGTCATCTTAGCTGAAATTTCATCTAATCGGGTAAGGGCATCCTGAATCATTCCAGAAGAGCTTTTGGTTTCTGTACTAAGAGTTCTTATTTGCTCAGCAACAACTGCAAAGCCTTTGCCAGATTCCCCTGCGTGTGCAGCTTCAATAGAAGCATTAAGAGCAAGGAGAGTAGTCTGACTGGAAATATTATCAATGGTGCTGGTTTCCTCTTTGACCTTTTTAAACTCTAAGGTAAATTCGTGAAGCACCTTCTCTACTTCACTTGACAGAGCTGACATAGTGCGGGTAGTCTGCACCAGACTCTCTAGGTCTAGGGAACTGGTTTTTGCATGCTCTATAGATTCATCAGTAAGAGTAACCATTTCATTAATCATAGAAACAACATTTTCTACCTGTGAATTAATATCTGTTGTCATATCTAAAGAGGAAGAGGTATGCTCCTGAAGCTTGCTGTTGTTGTCAGTAAGCTCATTCATACCTAAAAGGACTAAATCAGAGCCGTGCTTATTTTCGGTAGCAAGCTCTCTGACTACAGTAATACCGTTGATAATAGTGTTGCTGGCTGTTTTAACCTTTTCTACAGTTGTAATAACTCGGTGAAGGTCTGATTTTATACTGTTATTAAGAGCACCATCAGATTCATTAAGATGCCTGATGGACATAACATAGCATATGTAACATAATATAATGCAAGAAACCTGCAGTTGGTAATTTTTCATATCATTTGCTGAACTGAAACCAAGTATTGCACCACGATAAACAGCACTGGCAATAATGGAAATAGTATTAGCAATACCACAGCGGATCATAAATTTTTTGTTTTTGTAGATTACAAGCAGGCTTGTAACAGGAAGTATGTATGTAAAGGCAATAGGGGATTCAGTAGTGCATAACACAAAGGTATAGAAAAATCCGTAGCCTATTACCAGGTTTAGCCGGTAGGAATCAGTTGCCTTTCCTTTCACCTTGAGGAGAATTTCTCCAACAAAAAAAGGTATCCAGCATAGTGCTAAAAATATTATGTATTGTACGGCTGGATAAAGCTTGTTAGAAACATCAGAGCCATAGTTGGCACTTAATAATATTGCAAATATAAGCCATATTCGTCTGGCTTTTATATTTGCCTTTGCTTTAAAAACATTTTCATCGTATTTCATAGTAAACTCCATTTCTGCTGATTGCCAGACTTAAAGCACAAGCTAATGTGGCTTAATATTTTCTAAAGAAATCAGTCATTGAAATAATTGTGTCGGTGCTTTCCTTATAGAAAGGCTCAAAAACACTAAAGGCGTGGGTAAGCTTAGGGTTTTTGCCGTAGTTATCCAGCTTGTAAGGTATATTGTATTTGATCAGGGCTTTTACAAAATTAATTGTGTAGTGCTGCAGGTGGTCATTATGGCTGGTTACAAGGTAGCAGGGAACTAGACTTCCTGCAATAGCCTTATGCTCCGGATTAGTGAGAGGAGCAAAGGAACACTTTTTGTAATTCTTGCCATATAAATACTTTGGCAGGAATAGTCCTATTTTGTCAAATTTGGTGGTGTAAAACATACCACTTATAAAGCCTACGGCGTTAAGCTTTAATAAAGAAGGCTTTACCTTAAAAGCCTTTGATACTACAGCATTGTTTTGCAGGGCAACTGTATACAATAAAAGATTTGCTCCACCACTATCAGCAGCACCGTATATATGATTTTGGTCGCCTTTGTCTGTTTCAATTCTATTTTTAATAAAATTCATAGCTGCAGCAACCTCATGTAACTGATTGAAATAATTGCAATCAGGAACCAGACTATATTCAATACTGTATACAAGAAAGCCTTGTAAGGCTGACATTGCACAAAAGCAGCGATTAAACTCCTTGTTTCCTATTAAAAGACCACCACCATGAATATTAACAATAACAGGAAGTATTTCCTTATCTCTGTTTTGGGGACGATATATGTCTAATCTGTGAGCTTTGTTTCCGTCATCAATATATGGAATATCAGTAGTAACTAAAACGCCTTCAGGTATTTTGTACTTTTTTTCACGGTCAGCACAGGATTTTTCAAAGTCCTCCCTTTGTTTATAGAACATTTTTTTTATAAATTTATCCATTGTAAGCCTCAAAAATATTAATTTTATTTTCACTAAAAAACATACTTAAATTTTAATGTATTTAAGACTTATTTTCAAGGAGAATATGAAAAAGAATATGTTAATCAGGTGTAAAAACAGGTAGATTAATGATTCATAGGTCAAAAAGAGAAATTAATGATGTATAACTGCAAAAAATGTGATAAACTATCTAGCGAAATAAAAGATAAAAAGTGACAATTACATAGGAGAATTTATATGCCAGTTTTTGATTTTAATAGCAGCTCTAATGAGAAAACAGAAGATTTTGTATGTACATATACAACAGTATACAGTAGTGAAAATACCACCAGTGCAGACAAGCCTATTATGGTCTTAGACAACAAAAATAGAAAATGGAAGCATCATTCATCAGGAATGTTCTTAAATCAGGATAAGAAAACAGCTTTTCAGTTTAAAGACGAGGAGGGAAGCATTGATGCAGACATTTTACAGCTGGATGCCAGATTTATTAGTCTTATTAAATGGTTAGGACAAAGAAGAATTACAGTTAGATTATCTGGTGAAAATAGAGCCGAGGGCTATGCAGTTTATAGAATTCGTGAAACTGTTAAAAGTGGGGCTGATATTTTATCAGCACAGGATGGTTTTTTACAGTTTATGATTGAAAGATTGCTGGCTAGTGATGCACCTACAGAGGAAAGCCTGGAGGATGAGCAGGACGAGGAAGGAGATGCAATGAAGCTTACCAGCCTTACCAGCATTTCTGACTTTATGGAATGTGCAGGAAAGACCTTGCCGGATAATATCAGACTTTGGGCAAGAAGAAATCTTGCAGTAGCCCGTTCTAATGAAGTATCTCCAGAGGAAAGACGCCACGCTCAAAGAGCCTTGTCTATTATGATGAATATTCAATGGAAGAATGATTATTTTGAGGCAATAGATCCTGTTGAGGCAAGAAAAATTCTTGACGAAGAATTGTATGGAATGGAACAGGTAAAGCAGAGAATAATTGAAACTATTATACAGATAAATAGAACCAATACCTTGCCAGCATACGGAATATTATTAGTAGGACCAGCAGGAACAGGTAAATCTCAGGTAGCCTATGCTGTTGCCAGAATACTAAAACTTCCTTGGACTACCTTGGATATGAGCTCAATTAGTGACCCTGAGCAGCTTACAGGAAGCTCCCGTGTGTATGCTAATGCAAAGCCGGGTATCATTATGGAAGCATTTGCTACAGCAGGCGAGTCTAAGCAGGTATTTATTATTAATGAGTTAGATAAAGCAACAAAGGGAAAGGGCAATGGAAATCCAGCAGATGTACTGCTTACACTCCTTGATAATCTTGGATTTACAGACAATTATATGGAGTGCATGATTCCAACCGTAGGTGTGTATCCTATAGCTACAGCCAATGAGAAATCCCTTATTAGTGCGCCTATATTGTCAAGATTTGCAGTAATTGACATACCTGATTATACCTTTGAGGAGAAGAAAACAATATTTACAAAATTTGCACTTCCAAAGGTTATGAAAAGAATGCACATGGAGCCAGAGGAGTGTGTGATTACTGATGAAGCTTTAGATATGATTATTGAAAAGTACCAGGGAACCTCTGGCATCAGAGATTTAGAGCAGGCTGCTGAACATATTGCAGCACACGCTTTATATCAGATAGAGGTAGAACATATAAAGGGTGTTGTATATGATGTGGAGTCAGTAGATAAGCTGTTGCACTAGTTAATATATTTTACAGAAGCAAAAATTTTCCCTATTGGTATGCAGATGAAAGTAGAATAATAAAAGCATATCAATAGGGAATTGCAAGCTCTGCCCAGCTATTATTATGAGGGCTACACAACTTATAAGACAGAAGATTTATTATAGCAGATGGGAAAGGAGCAGTTATTGTGATAAAGAATATTATATTTGATATAGGTGGAGTGTTGGTGGATTTTATTCCACAAAAGGTAGCTGAGGAAAAATTGGGTATACCTAAGGATATTGCCTCCAAGTTAATGGAAAAGACAGTAAATAGTAAGTGGTGGGTACAGCTGGATATTGGAGTGCTTTCTGATGAAGAAATTATAGAAAAGATGATAGCTGATGCACCTGAATATAAAGAGTATATAAGATTATTCTTTGATAAGGGCAAGGAAATGCTGGTTAAAGAATTTGATTATTCAAAAAAATGGATTTTAGATTTAAAAGACAGAGGATATAAGGTGTATTTACTATCTAATTACCCTAAAAATTTTTTTAATATACATAGTAAATATATGTCCTTTGTTAATGATGTGGATGGTAAGGTGGTTTCAGGCTTTGTTAATATGATAAAGCCACAGCCGGAGATATATAAGTGTCTGCTGGAAAAATACAGCCTTGTTCCGTCAGAATGTGTATTTATTGATGACCGTATGGATAATGTAGAGGCTGCAAGGCAGGTTGGGATAAATGGAATACAGTTTGCAGGCTATGAGGCTGCAAATAATGAATTAAGAACTATGGGTGTAAATTTATAATATCAAAGAAGGTTATTGATAGGGTTGAATAAGAATTTGATTGTGGTATACTTTCAAATGAAAATGATTTTCAAATAAATTCATACTAAATATAGAAGGAAGTTAGAAAAATGAAGCTTGGAAGAAATGATGTGTGTTGGTGTGGTAGTGGTAAAAAATATAAAAGCTGTCACTTGTATTTTGATGAAAAGATAGAGGCAATAATTAGAGAGCATAAGGGAGCAGTTGCACCACCTCACAAAATCATCAAAACAAAGGAACAGATTGAAGGTATACGAAGAGCTGGCGAAGTGAATACACGAGTGCTTGATGATGTAAGTGAGTATATTTCAGAGGGTATTTCAACTGGGGATATTGACAGACTTGTTGTGGAAAAAACAAAGAAATATGGAGGAATATGTGCGTGTTTGGGCTATGAGGGATACCCAAAGAGTGTATGCACCTCTATTAATGAAGTAGTATGTCATGGTATACCAGACGATAAGAGAATACTTAAAAGTGGCGACATTATTAATGTAGATTGTACAACTATTGTTGACGGATATTATGGAGATGCCTCAAGAATGTTCTTAATAGGTAAGGTCAGCGAGGCTAGACAAAAGCTTGTTGAGGTTACAAAACAGTGCTTAGATGAGGCTGTGGAGATAGCGAAGCCATGGACTACATTAGGAGATTTTGGCTATGCTATTAATAAACGAGCTACAGAAAATGGATACACAGTAGTGAGAGAAATTGGTGGACATGGTGTAGGTGTAGATTTCCACGAAGAGCCTTGGGTTCCACATATTGGAAGTAAAAATTCAGGGATGATTTTAGTGCCGGGAATGACTATTACGATTGAGCCAATGATTAATATGGGTAAACCAGATGTATTTTGTGATGATGATGATGGCTGGACTATTTATACAGAGGATGATATGCCATCTGCACAGTGGGAATATACGCTTGTGATTACGGAGGAGGGTAATGAGATTTTGTCACATTAATTGAGTAAAAGGTCAGATTTATCCCCCTTTTTGAGCTGCTTTGCTGATTTCCACACAGACACGCTTTCGCTCAGTTCCAGCGTAACGGTACATAAGACTGTGATATATTGCATATATCACAGCCTAAGCACCGACGCTTCCAAATGGTCTGTGTAAGAAACCAGCAAAGCAGCACAAAGAGTATAATTCAGTACCAAGTATACCAATTAAAGCCGGAACTAAAGGTGCTGCTAACTTCAAATGGAATATGTGTGAAAAAAAGATTAAATATTTATAAAATCTATAGATATATTTTTAATGATAATATATAATCTCAAAAATGACTAATAGTCACAAGATGAATGATAAATTAAAAAATACCAAAGGAAAGAGGCAGGTATATGGAGGAAAAAGAAAAGAAAGGATTTTGGCTTACAGTAGCCAGCTTTATAGTTAATAAGAGAAAAGCAATATACATTATATTTTTAATAGCTATAGTATATAGTGTTTTGTCTATGAATAAGGTTCAGGTTAATCAGGATATTACATCGTATCTTCCTGCCGATTCAGAAACCAGACAGGGACTTACTCTTATGGATGAACAGTTTTATACATATGGTTCAGCAAAGGTAATGGTATCTAATATTACCTATAATGCTGCCCAAAAGCTGGTGGAAAGCCTGAAAGAAATAGAGGGAGTAAAGGAAATTGCTTTTGAAAATGATAAGGACCATTATTCAAAAACCAATGCCCTTTTTGAAATAACCTTTGAGGGAACTTCTGATGATGATATATCAAAGGAGGCTCTGGAAAAAATAAAGGAGGAGCTTTCTGATTACGATATATATGTTTCAACAGAGGTTAATGCTGAGGAGGATTCAGCCAAAGCATTAGCAGCAGATATGAATGTTATTCTGGTGTTAGCAGTTATTATTATAGTAGTTGTACTTTTGCTTACAAGCAAGGCATATTTGGAAATTCCAGTACTTATTATTACCTTTGGCGTGGCTGCAATTTTAAATAAAGGAACTAACTTCTGGTTTGGTGAAATATCAAGTGTTACAAATTCTATTGCAGTAGTATTGCAGTTAGCGTTGGCTATTGATTATGCTATTATTCTGTGTGATAGATTTATGGAGGAGCATGAAATCTATGATTCAGAAACTGCTGTTAAGATAGCCTTATCTAAGGCAATTCCTGAGATAAGTGCTTCCTCACTTACAACAATTTCAGGTATGGTAGCCATGATGTTTATGCAGTTTAGAATTGGCTATGATATGGGTATTATATTGGTAAAAGCTATTATATTCAGCTTAATATCAGTATTCTTCCTGATGCCGGGTCTGCTTCTTATATTTGCAAAAGGAATTGATAAGACACATCATAAATGCTATGTTCCAAACATTACCTTTGTTGGTAAGTTTGCCTCTAAAACAAAGTACATAATACCACCTGTATTTATGGTAATATTAGTTGTTGCATTTATATTATCATCAAATAGCTCATATATTTATGATACCAATTCTATTGTCAGTGCAAAGAAGAGCGATTCAAAAATTGCAGATGAAAAGATTGAGGAATCCTTTGGCAAGAAAAATCAGTTGGCAGTGCTTGTTCCTAATGGAGATTACGAGTCTGAAAAGGCAGTGCTTAGCAAATTATCAGACCTTCAGTTTGTAGATTCAGTATTAGGACTTGCTAATATATCAATAAATGATGATTATGTATTAACAGACAAATTAACACCCAGACAATTTTCAGAATTAGCAGGAATAGATATAGAGATTGTCAGATTATTATATAGTGGCTACGCTTATAGTGATGAGCAGTATGGCCCTGTATTTACAGGAATAGATGAATATAAGGTGCCACTTATAGATATGTTTACCTTCCTGTTTGAACAATATGATGCTGGCTATGTAAAGCTGGATGATGATTTAGATGAAACCTTAAATACTTTAAATGAAACCTTATCTGATGCAAAAAAACAGCTTAAGGGAGAAAAGTATTCAAGATTTGTTCTTAATATAACACTTCCGGTAGAAGGAAAGGAAACTGCCCAGGCACTTGAACAGATAAGAGAAATTTGTTCCCAGTATTATGATTCGTCGAATATATATCTTGTAGGTAATTCTACAAGTGATAAGGATTTGGAAAGCTCCTTTGTAGGCGATAATGTAGTTATAAGTATTCTTACAGCATTATTTGTAATGATTATACTTTTATTTACCTTCCAGTCAGCAGGACTGCCAGTATTATTGGTACTTACAATTCAAGGAAGCATATGGATAAACTTTGCTGTACCAACAATACAAAATTCAACAGTATTCTTCTTGGCATATTTAATTGTTTCAGCTATACAGATGGGTGCAACAATCGACTACGCTATAGTTATATCAAACCGATATATGCAGCTAAAGCAGGAGATGCCATTAAAGGAGGCTATTATTGAAACTCTTAACCAGTCCTTTCCAACAATATTTACCTCGGGCTCAATACTTACCTGTGCAGGCTTCTTAATTGGTAACATTGCTTCAGATGCCACTGTAGCCTCAATCGGTGTGGCATTAGGCAGAGGAACACTTATTTCAATTATACTTGTATTATTTGTCCTTCCACAAATATTGCTATTAGGTGATTGGATAATCCAGAAAACAGCTCTTGCAATAAATCTTTCAAGAACCACAGTACAAAGCGAAGGAAGGATGACAGTAAAGGGTCATGTCAGAGGATACATTGAAGGTGAAATTGATGCAGAGATAAATGGTAATGTAAAAGGAAAGGTTAATGTAGCAATAGACACCAGACCACTTAATGTGGCAGAGATTAAAGAAGTGGAGGATGATAAAAATGAGAATATTTAATAAAAAAATAGTATCAATAACAATGAGTACACTTCTGGCTGTTGGTGGAGTATTTGCTAATGTGCAAACAGGTTATGGTAATGTAGGAGCAGGAAACATTGGAACTAATGAAAATATTTCAAAGGATGTTGATGTAAATGACCTCTTATCACAAAATGATAAGATTATTAACATAAGCAGTGCAGAGGATTTTATTAACTTTGCCAAGCTATGCAGGGATGATTCCTATAGCAGGGGAAAAACCTTTGTATTGACAGAGGATATTAATCTTAATGGAATGGGCTTTGAAGGTGTTCCATACTTTGCAGGTGTATTTAATGGAAATAATCACACCATTTCTGGAATAAACATTAGTATTGAAGGCTCAAATTTAGGAACCTTTAGATATGTAAGCAGTCAGGGTGCTGTTGTCAAATTAAATATAATAGCACATATTAATCCACAAGGAACTGAAAATTATGTAGGTGGTATGGCAGGCACTAACTCTGGAATTATATATAGCTGTACAGTAAATGGTACAGTAAGTGGAAAGCAGTATGTAGGCGGTGTAGCCGGAGAAAACAAAAACGGAGGTCAGATAGTTGGCTGTAAGTCAGAGTCAAAGGTGACTGCTACACAGTATACGGGTGGTATTGTGGGTACTAATAGTGGAACTATTTCACAATGTACCAATAATGGAAAAGTAAATAATGATGAGTACAAGACCACCCTTGATTTAGGAGGAGTAGATGTTGGTACCTTTAATATTACCCAGAATGTTATGAACAGAAGCGATATGGGTGGTATTTGTGGATATTCCACAGGCGTTATTAGTGAATGTGTAAATAATGGTATTATTGGCTATGACCATAGTGGCTACAATGTAGGTGGTATTGTTGGCAGACAGAAGGGAACAGTTTCGAAATCTGTAAACTACGGAACAATCTATGGTAGAAAAGATGTAGGCGGTATTGTAGGACAGGCAGAGCCATACATTGAAACAGAGTACTTATCCGATGTTACAAGCGATATGTCTAATGATGTTAATGATTTAATTGACACCGTTAATAATATGACAACTACAATAGATAATACCTCGGATTCGATGAATAATTATATGAATTCATTAAATGATGAGTATAACAAGGTCTCAAATAGTCTTACAGACAATATGAAGATTATTAATAATTCTATTAATACGGACGATGAAAAGACAAAGCAGTATGTTGATAATATCAACAAAGCTATGGATAATATTACAAATATAAATAAGGATGATAAGGATAACCACCACAAATTTACAGATGACCAGTTAGATGAAATTTCAGATAACCTTCAGATTATTTCAGACAATCTGAAGGACTTATACAATAGTATAGATACCTCGGAGGAGGATGTGTCACAGGCTGTAGATAATATTACTAATGATTTAGAGGATAGCGGTAAACAGGTAAATCAGGATTTTAAGGATATTAATAAAACCTTAAATGATAGTGTTAATTCGCTTACAGGAAGTATGAACAAGGCTACAGACCAAATGGGAAATCTGGCAGATACTACAAAGGATACTGTTAATGATTTAACCTCAACCAGCCAGATTGAAGATATTTCCTCAAAGGATACCTTAGCACTGCAGGGTGTTATATGGCAATGTACAAACCGAGGTGAAATCAATGCTGATATTAATGTAGCAGGAATAGCAGGCTGTATGAATGTCGAATACGAAGCAGATATGGAAACAGACCTTGATTTTTCTGACAGAACCAGTATTGCAGTCAGACAGAAGGTTAATTGTATAATTACACAGGGTGTAAATTATGGAGTAGTAACTGTAAAGAAAAATTCTGCTGGTGGTGTTGCAGGACTTCAGGAGCTTGGATACATATATCAGTCTGAGGACTATGGAAAAATTACTGGCGAGGACGGGGAATACTTAGGAGGAATTGTTGGAAAAAGCATTAGTACAGTAGAGGAAAGCTATAGCTTTGCTATTATTGACGGCGCAAGATACATAGGTGGAATTGCAGGTCAGGGCTACAAGCTGATAAATTGTATTAGCTTAAGCGATATAGCAGGAACTGGCGAAGGCTTGGGAGCAATAGCCGGAAAGCTTGATGATGCTGGAGAAATAAGTGGAAATTATTATACTAATAGTAAATATGGTGCTATTGATAATATTAATTATGTAAATGCAGCATGGCATATGACCTATGAGGAAATAATGAAGCGTCCTAATGTTCCAGCAGGCTTTAAAACTGTAACAGTAAGATTTTTAGCTGACGGAAATGAATTAAGCACAAAGAATATTCCATACAATTCTAACTTAAGTGAAGAGGATATACCTGGCTGCCCTGAAAAGGACGGATATTACTGGAAATGGCCAGACAGCTTTGATAGAATTGCTATTAAGGAAAGCATTGATGTAGAGGCAGAATATGTTCCGTGGACAGAGAGTATTTCCTACACAAGACGAGATGACAAAACACCTTATGTAATTGCTGAAGGCGAGTTTTATGCCAATGATACCTTAGATATAATAGAGCTTAGAGCAACAAAGATTGATATAGACAAGGATGCAGTATATGGCTTTGACTGGTCTATAGGCAGTGAAAATTCAAAAGAATATAAGGAAGTAAAGCTACATGTAAGAGCTGTAAAGGGTGCATCTACTATATATTATTATGAAAATAATAAATGGGTAAAGGCAGAAACTACTACTGATGGCAGCTATGTTGTATGTTCAGTTCCATATGGTGCAAAGGTTGCCTTGGTAATGGACGAAACAAATTATCAATATATAATTATTATTGCGGCAGCAGTTTTAGTAGCTGTAATAATTGTAATTGTAGTTTTAAGAAAAAAGAAGAAAAGCAAAAAGAATAAGGAATAAAGGATAAAGGCTAAACTAATTGTTTCTTAGGTGCTTTAAGAAACAGGGAAATTATAAATACAATAAGGTCTGTAACCAGTAAGGATAACCAAACACCATTCATTGAAAACAGGTGTGCCAGTATAAATACTGCTGGAATAATAATTACAAAGCCTCTAAGTATTGAAATAATAAAACCGTTTTTAGCATTGCCAATGGCACTATAATAGCTTGCCTTTACAATATTAATACCAGTAAAGAAAAAGGCTAAAAAATATAAATGTATGCCGGTATTGGCAATATCCGATAAGGCTTGATTTTGCTCGCTATTAAAAACTGCAATAACTGGCTTTGAAAATACAAATAGTAGTATATAAACAATGGCTGCCATACACACGGAGAAAATAGTACCTAGCTTATACAGCTTTTTTACATTAAAAAGGCTGCCCTTGCCATATTCAAGACTTAAGAGAGGCTGCATACCCTGTGAAAGACCATTAAATAAAGCCATAATCACCATTGCAATATTTGCGATAACACCATAGGCAGCTACACCTATGTTTCCTTTAATATTAAGAATAATAATGTTGAAAATAAGCACTACAATACCATTTGCAAATTCAGTAATAAATGAGGAAATACCAAGAGAAGCAATACTTAGACACATTTTTAAATTAATTTTTTCAAATTTTAGATGGAAGTTATTTCTCTTCTTAAGCTTGTGAAGGGACATAACCAGAATACTTATGGCTGGTGAAAAGCCTGTAGCTAAGGCTGCACCGAACATACCTAGTCCCATTGGGAATATGAAAATATAGTCAAAAACAATATTGAAAAGACTTCCACAGGTCATAGCAATAGATACCAGACGAGGGTTTTCATCATTTCTTACAAATGCCATAAATAAATTATTAAGCATAAAGGCAGGGGCGAAGCAAAGCAACAATCTAAGATAGGTTGCTGTAATGTTAAGTACATCATCATTTGCACCTAAAAGTCGTGAAAGCTTATAAGGGAAAAATGCACCTATAACAAAGAAAATAAGTGCGAAAAATAGTGCCATTACAAGGGAGTGGACAAAAACAGAGTTTTTCTTTGTAATAGAATATTTTGTAGCACCACCAATTCCAATCATAAGTCCTGTGGCATTCATAAAATTAAACGCAGGAATTGCGACATTTAAGGCTGCTAAGCCAAGATTACCTTCGCCCTTTGCAATAAAATAGGTATCTGCCAATATATAACAAGAGGTTCCGATTAAGCCTAGAATACTAAGGCTTACATATCTAAAAAAATCCTTTTTAATATTAGTATTATTAGTACTTGTATCCATAAAATCTCCAATTTACATATTTAACAAATTGTCTAGTGTAATAACTTTGATAGTATAATCAAAAAATAGTAAAAGTCAAGGTAGAAATGTTGCAGGTATAACAGGTAGAAATGTTGTAGGTATAACAAACAAAAATTACATAAGTATCAGGGACAGAGGAGCCAGTTAAAAATACCAACAATATATTTAGTTTGAAATTCCAAATATATTGTGTTAATATTTTTTAGAATGTTTATGTTTAGGAGAAGAAAAAATGAGTGACTTAGAAACAAAATATAATAGGAGAGAATTAATTATTGGTATTATTATTAAGGCTGTGGCTGTAGCGGCCTCTGTTTATGGAATGATAAGAACAATAGGCAGTTTAAAATCATTTACATACTTTACAAATTTATCTAATATTTTAATAGACATTGTTTTGGTAATGTTTATTTATATGGATATTAGATTACTAGCCTCTGAGGGAGAAAAGGTCAGCAAGGGAAACTGGGCATATATATTGAAATTTATGGCGACAATTAGTATAACCTTAACCTTTCTTATTTATTTGACCTTACTTGCCCCAACTAATGAAAAAGGCTTTGTAATGGCTTATCTTTGTAATGGTGCAGGAAGCTTTTGTGTACATATGGTAACGCCGGTATTGGCAATAGCAGACTTTATTTTATTTGACTATAGATACCGTTCAACAAAAAAACACGCATTATTTGCAACGATTCCACCACTTGTTTATGTGGCATTTGTAGTAATAGCAGCCACATTAGGTATGAGATGGAACGAAAATATGTATGCACCTTACAATTTTATGAATTTCGGTGCAAAGACAGGCTGGTTTGGATTTGATTTAAGCATTTTAGGTGCTGAAACATTAGGAATTGGCGTATTTTATATGATAATTGTACTTTTTTTAATATTCTGGGGAATTGGACTTATATATTTGGCTATGAAAAATGTAAGAAGAAAAAGTAAGGGCTTATTATAGAAAACGGGCTATGAAAGGCAGATATATGCAACGCATTAAGAAAATTCTAAAAAATGAAATAGTTTTGTTTATTGTTGCTGTTTTAGCAATTATATCGTCGGTGGTAGTAGGAGTAGACAAAAAATATGCAGAGTATATAGATTTTCGTACTTTGGGTATATTATTCTGCCTTATGGTAGTTGTGGCTGGCTTTAGGAGTATTGGCATATTTGACAAATTGGCAGCAGTATTATTAAAAAGAGCCAATAATATAAGAAGTCTTTTTCTGGTGTTGGTGTTGCTTTGCTTTTTTGGAAGTATGCTAATTACAAATGATGTGGCACTTATCACATTTGTTCCGCTAACAATAATTATATTAAAAAAACAGACAGTGGAAATGAAAAACAAGTGGTTAATTCCCTTGATAAGTCTGGAAACTATAGGAGCAAATCTTGGCAGTATGCTTACACCAATAGGAAATCCACAAAATTTATATTTATATACAAAGGCTAATGACAGCTTTATAAGCTTTATTGGTACAATGCTGCCTTACAGCATGGCTTCGTGCATCGCTATTATTGTATGGATAATTGTAATTACCAGAAAAAATGAAGAGGTACATATAGAAAATAGAGAAAATGATAAGGAAGGTAATAAAAATAATGGGTTTATAAGCGTAGGTAATACAAGATTATTTATAATGTATCTTGTTCTTTTTGTAATCTCTCTTCTGGTAGTGCTTAGAGTTATAAATTATATTGCTGTATTGATAATAACAGTAATTTCTACCATAATATTTGATAGAAAAATACTTAAGAGGGTTGATTATTCACTGCTTCTTACATTTGCTGCTTTTTTCATATTTGTAGGAAATATAGAAAGAATAGAGGTGTTTAACAGCTTTTTTGAAAGAGCTGTTGTAGGCAGAGAGGTTGGAACAGGCATTATTCTTAGCCAGATAATCAGTAATGTACCAGCAACCTTGCTCCTTTCAGGATTTGCCACAAATTATAAAGCTTTACTAATAGGTGTAAATATAGGTGGACTTGGAACTTTAATAGCATCTATGGCTAGTTTGATTTCATATAAATTTCTTGCTAAGGAGGAAGAAAAATTAAAGGGAAAATACTTTGCATACTTTACATTAGCTAATGTAATTTTTTTGACTGTCCTAGTTGTATTTTATGTTATAATATAAAAACAGGTTGATTACAGGTATATGTAGTGCATTTTTGAGAGGCAATAGTGGTAACATAGGTGAAAATGTGGGAGATAATTATATGAAGGAGCATTGGGGTATTAAAGAGGACAATAATATTAAAGAGGACAATAATATAAGAGAAGATTAAAATTTAAGGCATAGCTTTAAATTAAATAAAAGAGCGTTAGACTTGGGAAAAAATAGATTAATAGGGGGAAGGTAGTAAGGATATTAAAAATAAAATTAGTTGACGAATTTATATTGCTATGTTATATTAAGAGAGCGATGGAAGAAGTCTTTTTTTTTTGCGCCATTTTTGAACGGGATATTTTCTCACAAAATGGTATAAAAAAAGATTAAGCAAACTAAAATATTCAAGTGGAGGTGGAAGCTGTGCGCGTTAAAATCACATTGGCATGTACTGAATGTAAGCAAAGAAATTACAACATGACTAAAGATAAAAAGTCACATCCAGACAGAATGGAAACAAAGAAGTATTGTAAGTTCTGCAAGTCACACACAATGCACAAGGAAACAAAGTAGTAGGACGGAGGTAATTTATGAGCGAGGCTGCTTCAGAAAAGAAAGAAAAGAAGAGCTGGTTCAAGGGTCTTAAGTCTGAATTTAAGAAGATTATCTGGCCAGATAAGGCTACTACTGCCAGACAGACAGCAACAGTAGTTATTATCTCAGCAGTTCTTACTGTTATTATTTTATTAGCAGACTGGATTATAAGCTTTGGTTTTGGCTTTATTTTTCCAGCAGGTTAGGGTGATGATATGGCAGAAGCAAATTGGTATGTAGTCCACACTTATTCAGGATATGAGAATAAGGTAAAGGCAAACATTGAAAAGACTATTGAAAACAGAAATCTTCAGGACCAAATTCTTGAGGTTACAGTTCCTATGCAGGATATGGTGGAAATGAAAAATGGTGCTAAAAAGCAGGTATCAAAGAAGATGTTCCCTGGATATGTTCTTATTCATATGATTATGAATGATGATACTTGGTATGTAGTCCGTAATACCAGAGGTGTTACAGGCTTCGTTGGCCCGGGATCAAAACCAGTACCCCTTACAGAAGAGGAAATGAAACCATTAGGAATTAACGCACCAGAAATAGTATTCGACTTAAATATGGGTGATACTGTTATAGTAACAAGTGGTGTATGGGAAAATACAGTCGGTGTTATTAAAGCTGTTAACCATAGTAAACAGAGTGTTACAATTAGTGTCGATATGTTTGGTCGTGAAACTCCGGTAGAAATCAGTTTCACAGAAGTAAAGAAAATGGAGTTCTAATTATTAGAACGGGACACTTTAGTGTCAGGCATAAGAGTTATACTGCAAAGCAGTATGTGGGAGGAGCGAGGAATTTATTCCTATTAATCTTCCGATATTACCACAATTTAGGAGGTGCCTAAAATGGCAAAGAAAGTAGAAGGATATATTAAATTACAGATCGCTGCTGGCAAGGCAACACCAGCTCCACCAGTTGGTCCAGCACTTGGACAGCATGGTGTAAATATTGTTCAGTTCACAAAGGAATTCAATGCAAGAACTGAAAGCCAGGCAGGAATGATTATTCCAGTTGTTATTACAGTATATGCTGATAGAAGTTTTAGCTTCATTACTAAGACTCCTCCAGCAGCAGTTTTATTAAAGAAGGCTTGCAAGATTGAATCTGGTTCAGCTGTTCCTAATAAGACAAAGGTTGCTACAATTACTAAAGCAGAAGTACAGAAAATTGCTGAGCTTAAGATGCCAGATTTAAATGCAGCATCTATCGAAGCAGCTACAAGCATGATCGCTGGTACAGCAAGAAGTATGGGTATTACTGTAGTTGACTAATCACTGATAACAATTTATGTGGGAGGCGAAGACGATAACTCGTATCGTCTTGTAGAGAATTTTCTCTAGTCCCGATATTACCACTAGGAGGTTTTTTAGAATGAAACGAGGAAAGAAATACACAGAAGCTGCAAAGTTAATCGATAAGGCAGCTCTTTACGATGTAGACAAAGCTATGGAGCTTGTTAAAAAGGCTTCAACAGCTAAATTTGATGAAACAATCGAAGCTCATATCAGAACAGGCTGTGACGGTCGTCATGCTGATCAGCAGATTCGTGGTGCCGTTGTATTACCACACGGTACAGGTAAAAAGGTTAGAGTTTTAGTATTCGCTAAGGGCGATAAGGTAGCAGAAGCAGAAGCAGCTGGTGCTGAATTCGTTGGTGGTGAAGAACTCGTTCCAAAGATCCAGAACGATGGCTGGTTTGATTTCGATGTTGTAGTTGCTACACCAGATATGATGGGTGTTGTTGGTCGTTTAGGTCGTGTACTTGGACCAAAGGGCTTAATGCCAAACCCAAAGGCTGGTACAGTTACAATGGATGTTGCAAAGGCAGTTGCTGATATTAAAGCTGGTAAGATTGAATACAGACTTGACAAGACAAACATTATTCACGTGCCAATCGGAAAGGCTTCATTTACAGAAGCTCAGTTAGCGGACAACTTCCAAGCGCTTATTGATGCAATTAACAAAGCCAAACCAGCTACACTTAAGGGTCAGTACCTTAGAAGCATTACATTAACTGCTACAATGGGACCTGGCGTTAAGTTAAACCCAGTTAAGCTTTCTAACTAATTAGGATTTATACTAATAGTAAATTGCAAATTAATATAATAAAAGAGAATCTCTTTCGGGAGGTTCTCTTTTGTTATATTAATTGCAATTACTCTGAATTTCCTATTACATAAAAAGCTCCACGGGGTTGCACACGCTTTTGCCAAGGATTAATATTGTTTGAATACATATAATTATGTAGTGAATTAATTGACAAACAAATAGACCAAAGATATAATACATGCAATAATATTGGAAAGGAAAAAGGTAGGAATTATGGGAAAACTTTATATTGCAATAATATTTGCTCTGGTTGTTATAATAGGAATAATAATGTATATTGTTATTAATAATGTAAATGATTCAAAAGACAGAAAAAAAGTGGCAAGATATTTTTTTTCAGAAGGTTTAGCTACAATCATACATCCTCGAAGGTATGGAGGTCTTTGGCATCATAGAGCATTATCTGATGAGCTGAATGATAGAAGTGAACTTCCAGGATATGACTCAGATGAACTAGAAGGACATATCGGAAATAGGAATGTTCAGAAAAAGCAGCCACAGCTTAAAAAGAACTGGGTATGTAAAAATTGTAATCGTGTGAATGCAGGTTATGTAGGCACATGTGCCTGTGGTGCCAGAAATACAAATTAATTGCATTGAAGACAAAAATGGTATTAAAAAAGATTGACACCTTGGTGAAACTGTGGTATTATATCACAGTATGCCGAAGACAGTAGGTTCACAATAGTGATTAAATTTACCTACCGAGGAAATCTTATTAATGATTACTACCTCTTATGTCTAGCATAAGAGGTTTTTTATTAATGTATAGATTCTATGTGGAATATCTTTTAATGAAATTCTTAATCGGCGTGAGCTTATGCTCGTTATTAATATAAGGAGGCAGAATTCATGGCTAAAGTAGAACTTAAGAAACCTGTTGTTGACGAAATTAGCGAGTTATTAAACGGTGCACAGTCAGCAGTTATCGTTGATTACCGTGGTCTTACAGTTGAGCAGGATACAGCTCTTCGTAAGCAGTTGAGAGAAGCTGGTGTTACTTATAAGGTATATAAGAACACAATGATTAATTTCGCAATTAAAGGAACAGAGTTTGAAGAATTAGGTAAGCACTTAGAAGGACCTACAGCTCTTGCAGTATCTAAGGATGATGCTACAGCTCCAGCAAGAATTTTAAATAAATTCGCTCAGACAGCTGAAGCACTTGAGCTTAAAGCAGGTGTTGTTGAAGGTACTTACTATGACCAGGATGGAATTAAGGTTATCGCAAATGTTCCAAGCAGAGACGAACTTCTTGCAAAATTCCTTGGAAGCATCCAGTCACCAGTTACAAACTTTGCTCGTGTTATTAAGCAGATTGCTGAAAAGAACGAAGCAACAGCATAGTTAAAAGGATTTGAAAACAAATCGAAGCAAATTAGAAAATATTAATATTTCAAATGGAGGAAATTATAATGACAACTCAGGAAATTATTGAAGTAATCAAAGGTTTATCAGTATTAGAATTAAACGATTTAGTAAAAGCTTGTGAAGAAGAATTTGGTGTTTCTGCAGCAGCAGGTGTTGTAGTTGCAGCAGCAGGTGCTGGCGCAGCAGCAGCTGAAGAAAAGACAGAATTCGATGTTGAATTAACAGAAGTTGGTCCTAACAAGGTTAAGGTTATCAAGGTTGTTAAGGATGCTACAGGTCTTGGTCTTAAAGAAGCTAAGGATCTTGTTGATGGCGCTCCAAAGGTTATCAAAGAAGCTGTTTCTAAGGAAGAAGCTGAAGATATCAAGACAAAGCTTGAAGCTGAAGGTGCTAAGGTTACAGTTAAATAGTTATTTTACTGTTTTAAGATTTAGTATAATTAAAGTCAGATATTTGCGAAAGCAGGTATCTGGCTTTTTGTATTTGAAGGGATAATATTTATCAACAGTATTTATTCGTAGTAAAATAGTAAAATATTTGTGGAGAGGTAATAAATATAATTGACAAAAATTTACAAATATTGTAAACTTCAGACAGTATATGTGTGGCATAATAAGGTATGGTAATTGGAATGAGTAATAGTTAGTAACAACAACAATTTCTTAAAGATTTCACTTCAAAATATACCCAATACTATATAAGAATAAGGAGCTGTGCATGTATTAAATTATTATCTAAGGAGAAAAAGAGTATGAAAATGAAAAAATTATTAATAACACTTTTTTTGGTTGTAAATATTGTTTGTTTCACTTCGGGATGTGACAAGAACAAGGAAGAAGAGGCAAAGTTTATATTTGGTACTGATTTTTGCAAATATGAAATGTATGTTAATACAGGAGACAATATAGGAATAAATATTCCTTTTGCCTATAATGTGAGTAAGGATAATATAAATTTAATAAGTGTAGAGGGAGAGAATATAGAGGCATCTGAAATAAACTTTTTTGATGATACCATAGAGCCTTGCGATAATGCAGAGGTTAATGGATATAAGTTAGGATATTTTGGCTTTATAGTTGAAAATTGTCAGAAATCTTTTACAGTTAATAAGTTAAATATTGAGATTTCAGGGCATAAGGAAACTATAGATTTTAAGACACCATTAGTTATTAAAATTTGTAACAATGGTACAGAAATGTACGAGGGGACAACAACAGATTATATTGGCGGAGGTGGCAAAAATGGATTGATATATTCTTTTTTTGCTGAAGAGGAGCTTTCTATTACAGGCTATAGCTTTACAGGTGACTATATAATCGAAGAAACAGATATAACAGTTGATGACAAAACAGTAATAAAGCTTCCATGTGAGTTACGCAAGGATAAATCAATATTGTTTACATTAAACACAAATACAAGTGATGAGGATAAATATAAGTCTATGGGCTTTAATTTTATAGTTGAATATACAAATAAAGCTGGCGAAGAAAAGACCTTTTATGTACTTGTGAGACAGCAGGGTGCAGGAGATGAGGAAAGCTGTAAGGAATTATTAAAGTTAATTGTTGAAGAATAAAATGTGAGGAAATATAATGAGAAAAAGAAAAATAATATATCTTATAGTTATGATAATAGTTGCTATAGGTGTGGGAATTGGACTTTATGCAATAACTAAGAAGGATAATAGTGGCAATAATAAAAATGTAGAGACAGAAACTAATTTATTAGAAAATATAAATGTTATTTATACTGCACATTACGGAAGCATACATAGTGTATATTCTGGTGAAGGAACAATAACCTCAAATGAAGCAGAATATATGGATAGCTACACATTAGAATATGATAATACATATAAACCATTATTAAAGGTAGAAGCAGGACAAAGAATCAAAGCAAAGCAAACCTTATATGAATTTGACAATAAAGCATATTTGTCAGATTCTGACGGAATAGTAACAGAAATTTGTAATCAAAATAATACATTAGAAATAAAGGTATTAAATTTTGACAAGCAGTATATAGAATTTTTTATTCCATATAGATTATATGGAAACATTGACTATAATTCAAAGGTTACTATTAAAGAGGGTGATGATGAAGAAATAGATGGGAAAATAACCCAGTTAGGATATGTTGTTAAAGATGATATGGTTGGTATTAAGATTGGCTTTGACAAGTATATTATGCCAGGCATAAATGTAAAGGTTTCTGTGGATGTTGGTAATACAAAGGAAATGTTGTATTTACCAGTTAACGCAGTATATGGAATGGATGCTGACAGATATTGCTATTTATATGATGAAAAGGCAAAAAGTATAGAAAGAGTTTCTGTAACAGTAGGTGATGTGTATACTGAATTTTCAGATGATACTGAATTTGAGTATTATGAAATAACCTCAGGTCTGTCTGATAGAGATAAAGTGGTTGAATTGAAGCAGTAATTTTAGGAGACATATGGATAATTTAGTTGATATTAAAAATTTGAAAAAAGGCTATGGAAATAAAGTAATATTAAATAATGTGGATTTTTCTATTAAAAACGGAGAAATGGTTACTATTACTGGAAAATCAGGCTGTGGTAAAAGCACATTTTTGAATATGGTAGGTCTTTTAGATAAACCAGACAGTGGAGAATATTTATTTGCTGGAAAAAGTGTTACAAAGGGAATTGGACGAATGGAAAGGATAAGGGGTGAAGAAATTGGATTTATTTTTCAGTCATATTGCTTATTAGATAATCTTTCAGTAATGGATAATATTTTAATGCCCTTTTGTTATAACGATACAAGGATTAATACAACACTTAAAAAGAAAATTGATGAATATTTAGAAAAATTTGATTTAAAGGAATTATCAAAGCATAAGGCAAAGTATTTATCGGGAGGAGAGAAACAGAGAGTGTCTGTTGTGAGAGCATTAGCAAAGGAACCATCATTAATTGTGGCGGACGAGCCAACTGGAAATTTAGACCCGGAAAATTCTAAGATTATATTTGATGAATTAAAGAAAATTTCCCGTATGGGAAAAGCAGTAATTGTTGTTACCCATAATGAAGAAATTTTTAGAAATGTGGATAAAAAATATTGCTTACGCAATGGAGAGTTGAAAAATGAATAAAATAGCAATGTATATAAAACAAGTTTTTCTGCTTGCAGTAGGAAACAAATTAAGATTTGTACTAACATTTATTGGAATGTTTGTAGGATTATTGATTTTTACTTTAGGAAATTTAGTATTAGAAAGCTACTATTATGGCAGATTAAAGGAAATTAGAGAATTTCCGGAGCAGGCTGCTTTTGTATTATTAGATTCGCAGGAGAAAAATATGTCTGAAAAGCTTCGTGATGGAAATATATATCCAGAAGCTATTAGGATTCCTGCTTCCTCATATGTAATTTATGAACATTATGATAAAGATAATAATGGAAAAATTGTATATGCCAATATTACAGGAGTAGCAAATGCTAGTGATTTAACATTAATAGATACTGTTAATGGAATAAAGCCTGTACCTGTAAAAATTAAAAGTGGAAGAAATTTATCACTTGAGGAAATAAAAAATAATGAAAAGGTATGTATTATTGATGAATATACAGCTAATATTCTTTTTGGGGATGATACAGCCATAGGCAGAAAAATCCAGTTCAATGAATACACAGGAGGAATAGTTGCTGTAGGAGAAGAGGAAAATAAAGCTGAACCAGTTTCATATGAGATAGTTGGTGTTATGAAAAATACATATTATTCAGAAAAAAGAAATATAAAGCAGGATAAGGGATATGAATATTCAAATGTAAATGATACTATAGTTGAACATATGTGTGTAAATATTATATGTCCTTATGAATATTACAAAAATCTTGATGAAGATGAGGGACACATTAAAAACATTGGATATTTGTGGAACTGTAAAAATAAGGAAGAGAGAGAAGAATTGGTTTCAAAGCTGACTCAGGTTGTGGACAGATTAAGATATGAAACTGAAATAAGCAGTATTTATGATATAAAGCAATTAGAAAACTCATTAAAAGAGGAGCTAGAGCCGGTAAGATATGTAATTGATATTGTAACACTTGTATTAATGATTATTTCAGGAATAGCCTATATGAGTATTCTTTGCTTTAGCCTTAAAGAAAGAATTTCAGAAATTGGTATAAGAAAGGCATTTGGAGCTTCCTCATCAGATATAGTTTTTCAGTTTTTTATGGAAAACCTGTTTATTACAATAGTCGCAACCTTATCAGCAGTAGTTGTCAGTATTATAGTAGGCTCATTAACCACAAACTTTATGAAAGGTAACTTTTTAGATGACTATGAGTTAAATGTTACCTGGGAAATTATTATGAAACCTGTAATATTTGGCATTATTCAATGCTTTATATTTACAGTTATACCTAGCATACGATTTTCAGTTATGAGAGTTGCTAATGCTTTGCGACAGGAGTAGAAATAGACTGTAAAATAAGGTTGCATATTTTGAAAATAATAAAAGTTTCTGTTTACTTTAGTTTATTACTATGATAGAATACCACAAGGCGTTTGAAAAAATGCCTTATTAAATTAACCTTATTATACATATGGAGGATTATATGAGAAAAAAATTAATTAAAGTAATAAGTATGGCACTTACAGCAGCAATGCTTATGACAGCTTGCGGTAACAATACTTCATCAGATAATGATAAAAAGACATATGCTGTAGAGGCTGGCTCAGCAGGCGAAAAGGCAGCTAAGGATAAAGGCTATGAATACAATTCAGTTGCATCACAGGCAGATGCACTTATGGAGGTTGCATCTGGTACATCAGATGCAGCTATTGTTGATTTGCTTATGTCAGGCGCAATGATAGGCGAGGGTACAAGCTATCCAAATCTAAAGTATACAGAAAAGCTTACAGAGGAAGAATACGGCATTGGCTGTCGTAAAGGCTCTGACTTAGCATCATATATTAACAGCGTTCTTGCAAAGACATATGCTGATGGCAGACTTGGTGATACAGCGAAGAAATATGGTATTTCAGAAAATGTAATTGAGCAGAAGGAATGTGAATATAAGGCATCAGAAAAGGATAGTGATGTTGAATATATCAAAAACAAAGGAAAGCTAGTTGTTGGTATTACAGAATTTGCACCAATGGATTACAAGGATGAAAATAGTAACTGGATTGGCTTTGATGCTGATATGGCAAAAATCGTTGCTGAGGAGTTAGGCGTTGATGTAGAGTTTGTAGTAATCGATTGGGATACAAAGACAATGGAATTAGATGCAAAATCTATTGATGTTGTTTGGAATGGAATGACACTTACAGATGAAGTAAAAGCAGCAATGGAATGTACAAATGCGTACGCACTTAATGCTCAGGTTGTAGTTGTTGCAAAATAATCACAAGGAGAACTACATATGTTTTGGACTGTCACACAAACATTACTAGAAGGGTTTGGTACAACGGTTGAAATCTTTGCTTTAACATTACTGTTTTCATTACCACTTGGATTAATACTTGGCTTAGCTTCAAAAAGCAGGTTTGCACCATTAAGGTATTTAATACAGCTGATTGTATGGATAATAAGAGGAACACCATTAATGTTACAGCTTATTATTATATTCTATGGACCGGGTATCTGGCTGGGACATAGCCTTTGGAGTGGAAATGAAGCAGGAAGAATAACAGCAACAGTAGTTGCTTTTACAATTAATTATGCTTGTTATTTTTCGGTTATCTTTAAAGGTGGTATAGACAGTATACCGGTTGGGCAAAGAGAAGCAGGTGAGGTTCTGGGAATGACCAGAACACAGATTTTCTTTAAAATCACTTTATTGCAAATGATTAAGAGAATTGTACCACCTATATCTAATGAAATAATCACACTTGTAAAGGATACCTCTATTGCTAGAATGATAGCAACTTATGAATTAACATTTGCGGGTCTTTCATTTATGAAGTCAGCAGGTATTACATGGCCATTATTCTATACTGGCGTATTTTACCTTGCATTTGTAGGTATTTTAACATTACTGTTTGGTTTTATTGAAAGAAAGCTTGATTATTTCAAATAGGAGGTTTGTATGGCAATATTAGAAGTTAAAAATCTGGAAAAGCATTTTGGAAATACAGAGGTATTAAAGGATGTCAGCTTTTCTTTAGAAAAAGGACATACACTTGCAATTATTGGTTCATCAGGCTCAGGAAAAACAACACTTCTTAGATGCTTGAATTTTCTGGAAACACCAAATAGTGGAATTATAAGTGTTAAGGATGAGCTTTTGTTTGATGCACAGGGTAATAATAGCAGAAAGGAAAAGGACCTTAGAACTAAAAGGCTGCATTTTGGAATGGTATTCCAGTCCTTTAATTTATTTCCACAGTATACTGCATTGGAAAATGTTACTTTAGCAGAAAAACTTCTTGCGAAGGATAGAGCAGATTATAAAGCAAATAAAAAAACTATTATAGAAGAAATAAATAATCATGGTTTAGAGCTTTTAAAGCAAATGGGACTTGAGGAAAGAGCAGCTCATTATCCACATCAGCTTTCAGGAGGACAACAGCAAAGAGTGGCTATTGCCAGAGCCTTAGCTCTTAACCCTGAAATACTTTGCTTTGATGAGCCAACCAGTGCTTTAGACCCTGAGCTTACAGGCGAGGTGCTTAAGGTGATCAGAGGCTTGGCTGATAAGAAAACAACAATGATTATAGTTACCCACGAAATGGCATTTGCCAGAGATGTTGCTGATGAAGTAATATTTATGGATGATGGTGTTATAGTAGAACAGGGAGAGGCAAAGGAAGTAATTAACAATCCACAAAAGGAAAGAACAAAACAGTTCCTTTCTCGTTATTCAGAAGGCTAGTTTTGATTAAATGGTCAGGTAAGCTATTGTATGAGCCGGTAGATGTTTCACAGGCTTAGACATAGGCTTACCTGTTTTTGTAATCAATTTCATATTCGTTATCTTGTGTTTTCCGTTTTAATTTGTAGTTTGTTTTTCTAGGGGTAGGGAGAAAAGTTTTTTGACTTTTGGTTGACATATTGAAAGGTGTGTGGTATTATGAGAAGTGCACTATTGCGAAAAGGGATATTTATGCCCTTTTATGTGGTAGTAGAGCGTCACTTAACCCGAAAGGGTCTAAGAATACATCGACAGGGGTGAATGTCAAAATGGAGAATTACAGAATGCATCCAAAAAAATCAGGCAAGAGCGTCAGAATGAGCTACTCTAGACAGAAAGAAGTATTAGAGATGCCTAACTTTATTGAAATCCAGAAAGACTCATACCAATGGTTCTTGGATGAAGGTCTTAAGGAAGTTTTCAATGACATCTCTCCAATTGAAGATTACAGCAATCACTTAAGCTTAGAGTTTGTTGGCTTCCAGTTGTGCGAGGAAGATAAAAAATATTCAATTGAAGAATGCAAGGAAAGAGATGCCACATATGCTGCACCACTTAAGGTGAAGGTTAGACTTCACAATAAGGAAACAGGTGAAATTACTGAACATGAAATATTCATGGGTGATTTACCACTTATGACAGCAACAGGTACTTTCGTTATTAATGGTGCCGAAAGAGTTATAGTTAGCCAGTTGGTTCGTTCACCTGGTATTTACTACGGCATTGCACATGACAAGGTTGGAAAGAAGTTATATTCATCAACAGTTATACCAAACAGAGGCGCTTGGCTGGAATATGAAACAGATTCCAACGATATTTTCTATGTACGAGTGGATAGAACAAGAAAAGTTCCTATTACTGTACTTATTAGAGCATTAGGTTTTGGTACAAACCAAGAAATCATAGATTTATTTGGTGAAGAACCAAAGATTTTAGCAAGTTTTGAAAAAGATCCGTCTGATAATTATCAGGACGGCTTATTAGAGTTGTATAAAAAAATTCGTCCGGGAGAGCCTTTAAGTGTAGATAGCGCAGAGAGCCTTATTACAAGTATGTTCTTTGATGCGAGAAGATATGATCTTGCAAAGGTAGGACGCTATAAGTTCAACAAAAAGCTTGCATTTAAATATAGAATTAAAAATCAGATACTTGCTGAGGATGTTGTTGATCAGACAAGTGGTGAAATACTTGCAAAAGCAGGCGATAAGGTATCAGAGGAATTAGCTATTGATATTCAGAACGCTGCTGTTCCATATGTTTGGATTCAGACAGAGGAAAGAAATGTTAAGGTTATTTCAAACTTAGCAGTAGACATTAGCAAATATGTTGACTTTAATGCAAAAGAGCTTGGTGTTACAGAAAATGTATTTTATCCTGTACTTGCTGAAATCCTTGCAGAAAATGATAATGAAGAGGACATTAAGACTGCAATTACAAAGAGAATTACAGAGCTTGTTCCAAAACATATTACAAAGGAAGATATTATTGCATCTATCAGCTACTGTATGAACCTTGAATACGGTATTGGTAATGCTGATGATATTGACCACTTAGGAAACAGAAGAATTAGAGCTGTTGGTGAATTATTACAGAATCAGTACAGAATTGGTCTTTCAAGAATGGAAAGAGTTGTTCGTGAAAGAATGACTACCCAGGACCTTGATAGTGTATCACCACAGTCACTTATCAATATAAAACCAGTAACAGCAGCAGTAAAGGAATTCTTCGGAAGCTCCCAGTTGTCACAGTTTATGGATCAGAACAATCCTCTTGGTGAGCTTACTCATAAGAGAAGATTATCTGCATTAGGACCTGGTGGTCTTTCTAGGGATAGAGCAGGTTTCGAGGTTCGAGATGTTCACTATTCACATTATGGAAGAATGTGTCCTATTGAAACTCCTGAAGGTCCTAACATCGGTCTTATTAACTCACTTGCTACATATGCGAGAATTAATGAATACGGTTTCATTGAAGCTCCATATAGAGTAGTAGATAAGACAGACCCGCTTAATCCTAGAGTTACAGATGATGTTTTATATCTTACAGCAGATGAAGAAGATAAATATGTCGTAGCACAGGCTAACGAACCATTAGATGAGAACGGATACTTTGTTAAAGCAAATGTATCTGGTCGTTTCCGTGAAGAAACATCACAGTTTGAAAAGAAGAAAATTGACCTTATGGATGTTTCGCCTAAGATGGTATTCTCGGTTGCTACATCAATGATTCCTTTCCTTGAAAATGACGATGCTAACCGTGCTCTTATGGGTTCAAATATGCAGCGTCAGGCAGTACCTCTTTTAACAACAGAAGCTCCGGTTATCGGTACAGGTATGGAAGCTAAAGCAGCAGTAGACTCAGGTGTCTGTGTTGTTGCAAAAAGAGATGGTGTTGTAGAGCGTTCTACATCAAAGGAAATTACTCTTAAATATGATGATGGTACAAAGGAAACTTACAAACTGATTAAGTTTGCAAGAAGTAACCAGAGTAACTGCTATAACCAAAGACCAATCGTTTTCAAAGGCGAAAGAGTAGTAGCAGGACAGGTTATTGCCGATGGTGCATCTACATCAAATGGTGAGATCGCTCTTGGTAAAAATCCTCTTATTGGATTTATGACCTGGGAAGGTTACAACTACGAGGATGCTGTACTTCTTAGTGAAAGATTAGTACAGGAAGATGTTTATACATCAATTCATATGGAAGAATATGAAACAGAAGCAAGAGATACAAAGCTTGGACCAGAAGAGATAACAAGAGATGTACCAAATGTTGGTGATGAAGCTCTTAAAAATCTTGATGAAAGAGGAATTATCAGAATTGGTGCTGAGGTTCGTGCAGGAGATATTCTTGTTGGTAAGGTTACTCCAAAGGGAGAAACAGAGCTTACAGCAGAAGAAAGACTTCTTAGAGCTATTTTCGGAGAGAAAGCAAGAGAGGTTAGAGATACATCGCTTAAAGTTCCTCACGGTGAATACGGTATCGTAGTTGATGCTAAGGTATTTACAAGAGAAAATGGTGATGAATTATCACCAGGTGTAAACCAGACAGTTAGAATTTATATAGCACAGAAGAGAAAGATTTCTGTTGGTGATAAGATGGCTGGCCGTCATGGTAACAAGGGTGTTGTTTCCCGTGTATTACCAGTAGAAGATATGCCATTCTTACCAAATGGTCGTCCTCTTGACATTGTGCTTAACCCATTAGGTGTTCCTTCGCGTATGAACATTGGACAGGTGCTTGAAATTCATTTAAGTCTTGCTGCAAAGGCATTAGGCTTTAATATTGCAACTCCTGTATTCGATGGTGCAGACGAAAATGACATTATGGATACACTTGATATGGCTAACGATTATGTAAATACTTCATGGGAAGAATTTGAAGCTAAATATAAAGATAGTGTTGACCCAGAAATTATGGATTACTTACATGAGCATCTTGACCATAGAGAATTATGGAAGGGTGTTCCAATCTCCAGGGATGGTAAGGTAAGACTTCGTGATGGTAGAACAGGTGAATATTTCGATAGTCCTGTTACAATCGGTCATATGCACTACCTTAAGCTCCATCACCTTGTTGATGATAAGATTCATGCTCGTTCAACCGGTCCTTACTCACTTGTAACACAGCAGCCACTTGGTGGTAAAGCTCAGTTCGGTGGACAGAGATTTGGTGAAATGGAAGTTTGGGCTCTTGAAGCATATGGTGCATCATATACATTACAGGAAATTCTTACATTTAAGTCAGATGATGTTGTAGGCCGTGTAAAGACATATGAAGCAATTATCAAGGGTGAAAATATCCCTGAGCCAGGTATCCCAGAATCTTTCAAGGTTCTTTTAAAGGAACTTCAGTCATTAGCACTTGATGTTAAAGTATTAAGAGAAGATGATACAGAAGTAGAACTTAAAGAGAACATTGATGTAGAAACAACAGATTGGAACTCAATCATGGGTAATGATAATGTTAAACATGATGAAGATTATGCAAAACATGGTTATCAGCAGCAGGAAATTTCAGGAGATGAGTTTGTGGCTGTAGAAGAAGAGACTGATGACAGCTCAGAAGATGATGACTATAGTGATGAAATATAAGAAGGGAGTGCCAGAAATGCCAGAAAACAAGCAGTCAACATATCAGCCAATGACATTTGACAAGATTAAGATTGGTTTAGCATCACCAGAGAAAATCAGAGAATGGTCTCATAGAACAAAAGAGCCTGCTGATAAAACCTCTGAAGCATGGGAAAGATGGAACAATGAAGGCAATGTATTAAAGCCTGAAACCATCAATTACAGGACCTTAAAGCCAGAAAGAGATGGTTTATTCTGTGAAAAGATATTTGGACCAAGCAAGGATTGGGAATGTCATTGTGGTAAGTATAAAAAAATCAGATACAAGGGCGTAATTTGTGACAGATGTGGTGTTGAGGTTACAAAGTCATCAGTTCGTAGAGAGCGTATGGGTCGTATCGAGCTTGCTGCACCAGTATCACATATTTGGTATTTTAAAGGTATTCCAAGCCGTATGGGCTTAATACTTGATTTATCACCAAGAACACTTGAAAAGGTACTTTACTTTGCATCTTATATTGTATTAGATGCAGGTAATACTGACCTTATGTATAAACAGGTGCTTTCAGAAAAGGAATACAGAGATGCTTACGATAAGTATGGCAATGAATTCCGTGTAGGCATGGGTGCTGAAGCAATTCTTGAGCTTTTAAAGGCTATCGATCTTGAAAAGGATTCAGCGGAATTAAAAGCAGAGCTTGCTGAAAGCTCAGGCCAGAAGAGAGCAAGAATCATTAAAAGACTTGAAGTAGTTGAAGCCTTCAGAAATTCTGGAAACAGACCTGAATGGATGATTCTTACAGTAGTACCAGTTATTCCACCAGATTTAAGACCTATGGTTCAGTTAGATGGTGGTAGATTTGCTACATCAGATTTAAATGATTTATATAGAAGAATTATTAACAGAAATAACCGTTTACAAAGACTTCTTGAGTTAGGCGCTCCAGAAATTATCGTTAGAAATGAAAAGAGAATGCTTCAGGAAGCTGTAGATGCACTTATTGATAATGGCCGTCGTGGTCGTCCGGTTACAGGACCAGGTAACAGAGCTTTAAAGTCACTTTCAGATATGCTTAAAGGTAAGCAGGGTCGTTTCCGTCAGAACCTTTTAGGTAAGCGTGTTGACTACTCTGGCCGTTCAGTTATCGTAGTAGGACCTGAACTTAAGATTTATCAGTGTGGTCTGCCAAAAGAAATGGCTATTGAGTTATTCAAGCCATTTGTAATGAAGGAATTAGTATCTAAAGGCCTTGCAAACAATATTAAGCAGGCAAAGAAGATGGTTGAAACCTTAAAGACAGAGGTATGGGATGTACTTGAGGATGTTATTAGGGAACATCCGGTTATGCTTAACCGTGCTCCTACACTTCATAGACTAGGTATTCAGGCTTTCGAGCCAATCCTTGTAGAAGGTAAGGCTATTAAGCTTCATCCATTAGTATGTACAGCGTTCAACGCCGACTTTGATGGTGACCAGATGGCTGTTCATCTTCCATTGTCAGTAGAGGCTCAGGCTGAATGTAGATTTTTACTTCTTTCACCAAACAATTTACTTAAGCCTTCAGATGGTGGTCCGGTTGCTGTTCCTTCACAGGATATGGTATTAGGTATTTACTACTTAACACAGGAAAGACCTGGCGCTAAGGGCGAAGGAAAGATATTTAAGAGTGTAAACGAAGCAATTCTTGCATACGAAAATGGTGCAATTACATTACATTCAAAGATATTTGTAAGGGTTTCAAAGACACTTGCAAATGGAGAAGTTTTAACAGGCATTGTTAATTCTACATTAGGCAGATTTATCTTTAACGAGATTCTTCCACAGGATCTTGGACTTACAACAAGAGAAACAAAGGAAGATGAGCTTAAGCTTGAGGTAGATTACCATGTAGGCAAAAAGCAGTTAAAGAAGATTCTTGAAAAAGTAATCAACACACATGGTGCAACTAAGACTGCAGAGGTTCTTGATGATATTAAGGCTATGGGTTACAAATATTCAACAAGAGCTGCAATGACAGTATCTATTTCAGATATGACAGTTCCAGAAAAGAAGAAGGACATCTTAAAGGAAGCTGAAAATACTGTTGAATTAATTACAAACAACTATCGTCGTGGTTTCATAACAGACGAAGAAAGATATAAAGAAGTAATCACAACATGGCAGGAAGCTGATAATGAGATTACAAAGGCACTTCTTGGAGGTCTTGATAAATACAACAATATTTATATGATGGCTGACTCTGGTGCCCGTGGTTCTGATAAGCAGATTAAACAGCTTGCCGGTATGCGTGGTTTGATGGCTGATACAACTGGTAAGACTATTGAACTTCCTATTAAGTCAAACTTCCGTGAAGGTCTTGATGTTTTGGAATACTTTATTTCTGCTCACGGAGCTAGAAAGGGTCTTTCAGATACAGCTCTTAGAACAGCCGATTCAGGATACCTTACAAGAAGACTTGTAGATGTATCTCAGGATTTAATTATCCGTGAGGTTGACTGTTCAGAAGGTAAGGAAATTCCTTATATGGAAATCAAGGCATTTATGGATGGCGCAGAAGTTATTGAAAGTCTTGAAGAAAGAATTACAGGCAGATATTCTGCTGAAACAATAAATGACGCTGACGGCAATATGATTGTTAAGAAAAATCATATGATTACACCAAAGCGTGCTGCAGCTATTATGAAAACTAATCCACAGACAGTTAAGATTAGAACAATTCTTTCATGTAAATCACACTTAGGTGTTTGTGCTAAATGTTATGGTGCCAACATGGCAACTGGTCAGGCAGTTCAGGTTGGTGAAGCAGTTGGTATTATTGCTGCCCAGTCAATCGGTGAACCTGGTACACAGCTTACTATGAGAACATTCCATACTGGTGGTGTTGCCGGTGATGATATTACACAGGGTCTTCCTAGAGTAGAAGAATTATTTGAAGCTAGAAAGCCAAAGGGACTTGCTATTATTGCAGAGTTTGGTGGTAAAGCTGAAATTCGTGATACAAAGAAGAAGAGAGAAATTATTATCACAGACCCAGAAACAGGAAACTCAAAGGCATATCTTATTCCATATGGTTCAAGAATTAAGATTATGGACGGCGTAATGTTAGAGGCTGGTGATGAGCTTACAGAAGGTTCTGTAAATCCACACGACATTTTAAAGATTAAAGGTGTTCGTGCAGTACAGGATTATATGATTCAGGAAGTTCAGAGAGTTTACCGTTTACAGGGTGTTGAAATTAATGATAAGCATATTGAAGTTATTGTAAGACAGATGTTAAAGAAGGTTAAAATCGAAGAGGGTGGAGATTCAGATTTCCTTCCTGGCACATCAGTAGATGTACTCGACTTTAACGAAATTAACGAAGCACTCATAGCAGAAGGCAAAGAGCCAGCTATTGGTAAGCAGGTAATGCTTGGTATTACAAAGGCTTCTCTTGCAACAAATTCATTCCTTTCAGCAGCTTCCTTCCAGGAAACTACAAAGGTACTTACAGAAGCAGCTATTAATGGTAAGGTTGATCCACTTATCGGACTTAAAGAAAATGTTATCATTGGTAAGTTAATTCCAGCAGGTACTGGTATGAAGAGATACCGTTCAGTTAAGCTTGATACAGAATCAGAAATGGTTTCAGTTGATGAGGATATAACAGATGAAGCTGTAAACACAACAGAAAATGTATCTGATGAGATAGTAGAAGTAACAGAAGAATAGATTTCAGAGAAAACCCTTAGAATTATTCTAGGGGTTTTCCTTTTGAAACTAATATAAGGAGATTAATGATGAAGGAAACAATATCACCAGCAGAAATAGCTGAGTATACAGTCGAGGTTGGCGTAAAGAAGGCAGGGCTTCAGTGGTGGAAGCAATTACTATTAGGTATTATGGCAGGGTTATTTATAGCCTTAGCTGGAAATGCCTCAAGTGTAGCTGGATACGGAGCAGCATCAGTAGGTACTGGTAAAATGGTGTCAGGTGCATTGTTTGGTACAGGTCTTATTATGGTGTTATTAGCAGGTGCAGAGCTTTTTACAGGAAATTGTATGATTTCAATGGCAGTGCTTGAAAAGAAGGTAAAACTAAATGCTATGCTTAGAAATCTTGTAATTGTTTATATAGGTAATATGATAGGTGGAGTTGGCTATTCCTTTTTAATGAGCCTTACAAATCAAATGAATATGGAGGGTGGCAAGCTGGGAGCATATGCTATTAATGCTGCGGCTGGAAAATGTACAATAGATTTCTTACCAGCATTCATATTGGGTATTTTTTGTAATATATTAGTCTGCATAGCTGTATGGGTAAGCTATTCATCAAAAAATGTTGTAGGAAAAATTGTTGCTATGTTTTTCCCTATCTGGATTTTTGTTGTATCTGGATATGAGCATTGCGTTGCTAATATGTATTTTATTCCAATGGGTATTTTTGCATCAAAAAATAGTACATATGTAGAGCAGGCAAAGGCAATATATGGACTAACAGAAAGCCAAATCAATGCAGTCAGCTGGAAAAATTTTTTCACAACTAATTTAATACCAGTAACTATTGGAAATATAGTTGGCGGAGTGGTTTGTGTGGCGTTAATATATTGGGTTGTGTATTTGAAAAAGAAAAACACAGAAAAATAGAGAAATAGAGAAATAAAGAAATAGATGGGTAACCGATTTGCTGAATTATTTCATAACAAATCGGTTATCCATTGTTTTCATTATATCTTTAATTTGTATTTGCTCATAAGTCTTTTTCTGACCTAAATCGTAGATTTGGTTAGTTGAAAAATCCAAAACTCTTGGTCTAAGCACATAGTATTCATTTTCCGAAAGAACTAAGCCCTTAGCACCGTTGGACAATTCAACGCAGCAGCCAACAGGAAGAATATTAATACTTTCTGCTAATGCAGATACAATTTGTTCATCAAATTCATCCTCACGCTCTAAAAGAAATTTAAGAGCAGAAAATTCACTTACAGGGTCTTTGTAAACACGCATAGCAGTAAGTGTATCAAACATATCAGCAACTTTTAAAAGCTTTGTTCCCGAAAGCAGAGTTTGAGCCTGATGTGGCTGGGAAGGAAGCTTGTTGCATAATTCTGTGCGAAGCTGTGCAATATAGCGTCTAATGCCAGCAGAAATTAAATAATTATTTTTTATAAGGTCATATCCTTTTAATTCTGCATTTTTTATGGCAGACATATCCTCCTCTGTTAATTTTCCTGTTTTGTTTATTATTTCACTAGGGGCAAGTAGCTTGCCAATATCATGATAGAAGGCGGCAGTTACTAAATAGCTTTGCTCCTTAGGGTCAAGCATTAATCTATTTGAAATCAAGGCACACAAAATAGCAGTATTGATTGAGTGTTTATATACTGCATCATCAGGACTGCGAAGGCTTTGCAAAAATGTAATTTTATTTGTAAGCTTTCCAAAACGATTACATATTTCAAGGGAAAGCTGATTTATATTTCTAGGGGAGCTGCCATTTATAAGAAGCTGTAAATCATCCTGTAAAGCATATGAAGCAACAGTTGTAAAACGCTCAAATTCCAGCTCTTCATCACTTATAGGAGGAAGAGGCTCTGCTGGCTCTAATATGTACTGACCATAAGTGTTAAAGGCTTGAATGTTTGATAAAACACTTTCATTAATAACTGTGTTACGACCATATAAAAGGACTCCCTTTTTGTTATATATAGGCTTTGCAAGCCGCATACCTACTTTAATTTCATCTAATTTTAAAAAACGCAACTTAACCTCCGCAAACATTACTATACCAGCTAAAAATACAACCGGATTAGTAATGATCAGCTTAAAAAATTCACAAAATTTCGATTTTATTTTACATCAATAATAAAATAAATTCAATAAATATAGTAAATTATGTTAATTAAGTCAAAAAAGCTAGAGTATAACAATAAACTAATTGAACTAAAATGCAATAAAAACTATAATCGGGCTGTATGGTGGGACTTAAATCCATTACCTAAAACCTCATTGGCAGAGGATACTATCATAAAGGCATTATCATCTATATCCTTTACGGTGCTTTGAAGCTTAGGAAAGGCCTGCTTTCTTGTTACACACATAAGAATATTCTTTTTGGAATGAGTATAAGCACCAAATCCATTTATATAGGTTACACCAATGTCTAAATCTAAAAGTAGTGCATTGGAAATTTCTTCATAATGCTCACTTATAATAAAAACCAGTTTTGCACCTTCAGTTCCATATAAAATTTTATCCATAATTATACTAGAGGTAATAACTGCCACGGCAGCAAATAGGGCTATTTCTACATTTTTAAAGGCAATGGCTGACAAAATTACAACAAAAATGTCCATTATTAAAAAAAGCTTTCCAGTTTCTATATGAGGATATTTTAGCTTTAATATTCTCACAATAATATCTACGCCACCAGAGGTAGAGCCATTTTTCAAAAACATACTTAAGCCTAGAGATACTAAAGTGCCACCACATAATGCAGCTAAAAGTAAATTTTCAGTAATAGGTGGATAATAGGATAATAAATTAGTAAAAGTAGATGTAAGTACAACTGTTATAATGGTAGGGAGAAGGATTTTTATGCCTAATTTATAGATGCCTAATATAATAATAGGAATATTAATTAATCCATATAAAAGACCATAGGATATGTGGGTATAATGACTAATAATAATAGATAAACCAGAAATTCCGCCAGGAGCCAGATTATTAGGTGCAAGAAATAAGCTTATACCTATTGCATAAACAAAAGAAAAAAATAAAATAATGCCATATTGTTTAACAAAATGTAATTTATTAATCATTATATACTCCCTATAATTGAATTGTTACTTTAAATATTATATATATACTTTCCAGTTAAGAATATATTGCCGTTTTATATATAGACAAATTATATCAGCTTGGAATTTTCCAATTAAGTCCACTATGGTAGGATTTTGAGCCAATGGTTTTCATTAGCACATTTAGTGCCTGCTCATTATCTGGGTTGGTAATAAAATTGTCTAATAAGAATATTATGGTTAAATATGCTTCTCTCGATTTGTTAAGTAAATCAGGTATGGCTTCTGTTGAAGAAATAGCAGTATTCCACGGATTAAACCACATAGAGTGACTTAAATTAAAAGGGTCAGGGTGAGATATATCACTGCCACCAGGTATTAGTGGGGCGATATATTTTTGACCTACAAACGCAGTTTCAATAGTTCCAATGGCATTTTTCATTTTTGAGGATAGCAGATGCAGCATTTTATGCTCCTTTTGTACTGAAATAATAGCCATTTTTATCCCCTTTCTAGTAATTCTGGAGTGGGGATAGGTCTGCCTGATACTGAAATAAAGCATATCTGCAATAATAGTTTTCTCATAATCTCGCAAAATTAATTCACTATTTTTGAAAAAATCCTGAGGCTTTTTATCAAGATAGGTTTTAAGCAGTAAAACATCAATATCTGTTTCAAGGGAAAAATGCTTTTCCAGATAATCCTTGCCCTTATTTGTATAATTGGTCATCCAATATATAAAGGGATGGACATTGCAATCTAAAACATAATGTGAAAGAAAACCACATAAATAAGAGGTAGCAACATATTTTTGTTCACCACTTGTATTAATAATGTATTCAATACAATTTTTAAAGAATAAATCTGTTTTTTTGGTGTGCATATAAGAGCCAATATTTTTTCGGGGAGCAGCTATTTCAGTTGCATAGTAGAAAAATATGTCAGGACCTAAAAGTCCTAGCTTATATGCTCCTTTTTCTTTATCAATATATTTTTTTATATCTAAATCAGGAATTCTTCTATAAGAATGTATTCCAAAAATATAGTGTGTATCGTAGCCTGGCATAATTCCTCCAAATTTCTGTATAAGAAGATAAGTAAAAATGTTATCGGTCAATAGTAATATTACCTAAGGTAACATTATCCCATACATTGTCAACATCTATTGTGTAGGTCTTACAAATTGTGGTATAGCAATCACCATTTACATTTAGTGCTTCGGTGGAATAATTATCTTCATCTGTTAAATGCTTAATATATTTACTGACTAAGTTTATTTTGTAACGAATATTATATAAATCTTCTATTGTAAGATTTGTAGCATCTACCTGTTTGCCTGTAAGGTTTTCGTATATATAGGCAGCTTCGTCTAAAACCAGCTTTTTCTCCTCACTATTTAAGGAGTAATTGTTTTTTAAAGCCTCAAGGTAGTAGATATTATCCCGCTGACACATACTCATACAGGTATCCTTTGCAATAGTTTTCATAAAGGTATTGCTAATGTAGAGATTCCAATAGGAATTGGTATTGTTTGGATTGTAAAGATAGGCAGTGTTATTAACATTTGCTTCACAAACCAGTATATAATATGAAAGCTCCTTTAAAGAAACATTGCAGCTAAGTGTAGAGGAACTATCCTGATTTGCTGCAGGAGTGATAGTTATAACATTTTCCTTTAAATGCTCATTGAATTTAAAGGATGAAGAATTAGCATTAATGGTGCGTATTACAAAAAATATCACAACAGATAAAATAATAGTAATAGCACATACAAGTATAATTATAGTTTCTTTTTTATTTAAAGGTTTATTCATATATTTGTCCTCAGCTTTTAATTAATGTTATTTTAGTATGATTGAATAGAAAAAACAAGAGATATGTAGTAGGAGTTGAAGGGTATTTGAAATGTTTAACAAAAAATAAATGTAATATTTAGGTAAAATTAACAATTTACATACAAGTTTTATTTTATTATACTAACTTCGTGTAAAAAGTATATATAGATTTAGCAAACCTATAGTGATGTAGGGACGCAAAGCTTGGAGTCTTAGTGATTGTATAGGAATATTAAGATGGTCTAGTTGCAAGTAGTAGTTGATTTGCAGCTTTTTTTATACAAAAAATATAAGCGTTGTGTATATATCTGATATGTGGCGGGAAACCGTTGTATATATAATGGATTTCTAAAGAGAAATTCCCCTGATAAGGTACTTAGCAAAAAGGGATTGTAATGTATTGCGGTTCTAAAGGTTAGGTACAAATAATAAAAAAGGAGGTTCCAAGGGCTTGAAGGAACAAAAAGGAAGAAAAAATGTAGGGAAAAAGGGTTTAACGAAATTAAAGGTGTTTATAGCAGGAATGATATGTTTAGCTGCACTAACAGCGTGTAGCAAAAATAATGCAAAAGTAAAAAATGAAAAACTACCTGACTATTTTGGTCCGGAATTAGAAAATATATCCTGCTTTGTACATAATGAAGGGGATTATGTTGAAAAAAGTATTTATGTAATGAGCAGAAAGGATGTTGAAGAATGCACAGGCAGTGCATTATATACATCAGTAGAGGGTACAGGTGGCGAATTTGACTACGATATTGAATATAAAAAGGGAGATTATAAGATTGATGATTACACATTATATAGCTTTGATTTAAAGATAGAAAATATTAAATTCGATGAAGACAAAGTAAGCATAAATAGTATAAAAATATTTGATGAGGACGGAAAAAATGTTATCTTTGAGTTTAAACCTCAAAAATTTGAAATATGTAAAATTGAGGGGGAAGAAAATAATGAGTATATAGAATATATGAGTACTCCTTTAACTTTACCAAGAGATTATCTAAAGCTTATGTATGAGGTAGAAGTAGAAAAGAAGGTTAAAATAAAAGACATTATATTATCAAATGAAGACTTAAAGCTAGCTAATATAAATGATTTGAAAAATATGGAGATTACTAAAAAAAGCGGAACATATGAAATTGATGGAGCAATAAAGATAAACGAAAATGAACTGTCAAAATATACAGAATATGTATCGACTGTAGTTTTTAAATATGAGGTTGATGGCGAAGAATATATTTCGTTTACACCAGTAAAGGAAATTATATATAATCCATTGATTAAATATGATGAAAATTTTAAGGATTATTATAACGAAGTATTACTAAAGAAATAACAGGAGAGAGAAATATGAAGAAAACAAGTATTTTAATTATTATTTTGTTGGTTATATTAACAGGCTGTTCTATGACTGTTGTATTAATGACAACAGGAATAATATCAAAAGGAACAAATGATACTGATGAATCTTTAAATATGTATATAAGCAATAAGGATTTGAATGAATACACTTGTCAGGTATTAGGTAAAGGAACAATAGAAATTTCTGAAGAAATTATAGGAAATGTTATAACGAATGGAGAAAGCATTAAGACTTATGCGGTAGAAGGTATTAACAATAATTTCTCATTAAAAGCAGCAGTTGGTCAGTATGTAAAAAAGAATGATGTATTGTATACAGATAATAATGGGAAGGCTGTTGCAGCGGAAAATGATATGCAAGTATTGAGTATTGAAAAAAATAAGGATTTTTATATGGAAACCTTCGTCTATAGCAATACGGCAATCTCAGTTTCAATAGATAGCAAGTATCAAAACTCATTAAACACTATTGGTTTTAGTGCTTTGTCAGGTGAAGAAACTATAAATTTAAAATTATTAAAGGTAGAGTCTGCTATTAATGATGGAAGAATTAATGTGTTGTTAGAAAATCCATTTGATTTATTAGAACAATCAGAAATAAATATTAAGGTGAAATATGGAGAGATTGAAGATGCCATAGCAATAGGGAAGGACTGGGTATATTTTGACGAAGAAAAAAATCCATATGTTAAGGTTGTAGACTATGATAGTGAAACCGTAGATGATGTTGAGCTTAATGTCCTGGTTAAAACTGAGGATACATATATAGTTGACAATCCAGAACTAGATGGTTGTAATGTTGGATATATGATTGAAGAAAAGTATTTTTCAGAGTAGGAGAATATATGATTGAGTTAAAGAATATATCTAAATCCTTTGGGACGAGGGAGATTCTTAAAAATATTAATTTCTGTGTAGAGGAAGGTGACTTGGTATCTATTATGGGAAAATCAGGCTCTGGAAAAACTACACTTTTAAATATTTTAGGATTTTTCGAGTATCCAACTAAGGGGGAATACTATTTTGATGGAAAACTGGTAAAAAAAGAAAATCAGATGAGCAGAATAAGAAATCAAAATATGGGATTTGTATTTCAGGCTTATAATCTTATTCCTAGATTAACTGTATATGAAAATATAGTTTTGCCAATATTTTATTCTTTGGATAAGAAAAAGAAAAAAGAAAGATTAAAAAATGCAGAGGAGCTTATTAATAGATATGGATTAGGAGAAATTAGGAATAGCTTTGTGGAAAACATATCCGGTGGGGAAAAACAAAGGGCGTGTATGATAAGAGCTTTGGTTTGTGATGCAAAGCTTATTATTTCAGACGAGCCTACAGGAAATTTAGATGAGAAAAACAAAAGTAATGCACTGGAAATGTTTAAGGAAATGAATAAAGCCGGAAAGACAGTAATTATTGTAACTCATGATAAAGAGGTTGAAAATATAGCCACAAAAAAATACATATTAAAGGAAGGAGAGTTAATAAAAAATGAGATGGCCACTAATTAGAAATTATTGGAAGAAAATGTATCGAAGCAGCAGTAGAATGGTATTAACTCTTTGCGGCTTAGTATTGGCAGTAGTAATTCTAATGTTGGGAATGATTGTCTGTGAAACCTTTCTGGAGGCAGAGCAGGATTATTTAACACCATATAGAAATGCAAACGGAGTGGTACTTGAGGCGGATAAAAATTCGTCGGTATATAAATATTTCAAAAATAAGCAGGAATACAATACTGGTTTGGAGATTTCAGATGGAATAATTTATAATATTATAAACTTAAATAATAGAATGAATGAGGTCAGCATATATGGCAGGGCTATTTTTGTAGATGAGAATATGAATTTATCAATGACTAGGAAGGAAGCATTTAGTTATGACAGATATTCTTCAAGACTATTGAAAGGCAGACTTATAAATAGTGAAGATATTTTCCAGGAAAAAAAGGTTGCGGTAATAAGTGAGGTATTAGCTGACATTTTGTTTGAAAATGAAAATCCCATAGGAAAGGAAATTCAGTTTCCTGTTTTTACAGAGGAAGCTGATATATACAACTATGAGAGATTTGAGGTGGTTGGTGTAATAGCCTCACCAGATGTAGAAAAAGATAATGCAAAGGAAATAAAAAAATATTTAACACAAGACCAAGACAGCCCTGAAATGACTGCAAAAATGTATGAATTTAATTTTTATCTTCCATATTCGGTCAAATTAATAAATGGTACTGTTGAAAAGAATGAAAAAATGACACTTGTTATAACAAGTAATAAAATCGGTTATAAAGATATTTCATCAAGTATTTTAGAAGACAGTAAAACAAATATTAATATTGAAATTAATGAAATAAATAATGCTGATACAATGTATAGCAGAAATGCAGAGAATATTAAAAGTACGCAGAATATAATTTTATTTGCAGTTTTACTGATTTTTGTGATTTCAGGTGTCAGTATAACAAATACAATGTTGTTTTCAGTAAAAGAGCGTGTAAATGAGATTGGCATAAGAAAAGCAATAGGGGCTTTCAATGTTGATATTGTGGGACAGTTTGTGTTTGAAGGCTTCATATATGGCATTTTAAGTTCGATTATAGGCATATTTATTTCAGTAACAGCAGCCACATATTTGTATTTATTTCTGAATGGTACAATATTTAATGTAGAAAGGCTTGTTATATCAAAGGAAGCAGTAATTTTAGCAATAGCTGCATCTATATTGGTAGGTGTATTGTCAAGCATTATACCAGCAATATATTCATCAAAAATTAAAGTTGCAGATGCTTTGAAATTTGAATAAAATTTAATTCTCAAAATGATTGACAAACATTATACATTTTTATATAATGATAAGGCTTGCGTGAAGGTATATTCTATTTTTGCGCATAAATTTAGTAACATATATTTCTAATCAGGAGGTGAAATCAATGCCAACATTTAACCAGTTAGTAAGAAAAGGAAGACAGACAGCTGAAAAGAAATCAACTGCACCAGCACTTCAGAGAGGATACAATTCTTTAAAGAAGAAAGCTACAAATACATCTGCTCCACAGAAGCGTGGTGTTTGTACAGCAGTTAAGACAGCTACTCCTAAAAAGCCTAACTCAGCTCTTAGAAAAATTGCCAGAGTTCGTCTTTCTAACGGTATCGAAGTAACAAGCTACATCCCAGGTGAAGGACATAACCTTCAGGAGCATAGCGTTGTTCTTATCAGAGGAGGAAGAGTAAAAGACCTTCCAGGTACAAGATACCATATCGTTAGAGGTACACTTGATACAGCAGGTGTTGCAAAAAGACGCCAGGCTCGTTCAAAATACGGCGCTAAGAGACCAAAAGATGCAAAATAGGAACTATTTAATTTAGGTTGAATGAAATTGTGCCGGATTAGAAATATTTTGATAGATTCATGGATGTTTTTAAAACCGTGCGCGAACACAATCTAGTGAGTACCGTTGATCTAATTACAATTCGTTAAGGAGGGAAGAACCGTGCCACGTAAAGGACATAATCAGAAAAGAGACGTATTAGCAGATCCATTATACAACAATAAAGTGGTTACAAAGCTTATCAATAACATTATGTTAGATGGTAAGAGAGGTGTAGCTCAGAAGATAGTATATGGAGCATTTAACAGAGTTGAAGAAAAGTCTGGAAAGCCAGCTTTAGAAGTATTCGAGGAGGCTATGAACAACATCATGCCACAGCTTGAAGTAAAAGCTAGAAGAATCGGTGGAGCTACTTATCAGGTACCTATCGAAGTTAGACCAGATAGAAGACAGGCTTTAGCTCTTCGTTGGATGACTATGTTTTCACGCAAGAGAGGCGAGAAGACAATGGAAGAAAAGTTAGCTAACGAAATTATGGATGCAGCAAACAATACTGGTGCATCAGTTAAAAGAAAAGAAGATATGCATAAAATGGCAGAAGCTAACAAGGCTTTCGCACATTACAGATTCTAATTATATAGTTAGAGTTTTTTGTGTATAAAAATAATAGAAGGAGAAAAAACCATGGCTGGAAGAGAATATCCATTATCTAGAACCAGAAATATTGGTATTATGGCTCATATTGATGCTGGTAAAACAACATTAACAGAGCGTATCTTATATTATACTGGTGTTAATCATAAAATTGGTGATACACATGAAGGTACTGCTACTATGGACTGGATGGCCCAGGAACAGGAAAGAGGTATCACAATTACTTCAGCTGCTACAACTTGTCATTGGACACTTGAAGAAAATGGTAAGAAGAAGGCTGGAGCTCCAGAGTATCGTATCAATATTATTGATACACCAGGTCACGTAGACTTCACAGTAGAAGTAGAGCGTTCACTTAGAGTACTCGATGGTGCTGTTGGTGTATTCGATGCTCAGAACGGTGTTGAACCACAGTCAGAAAATGTATGGCGTCAGGCTGATAAGTATGGCGTTCCTCGTATGGCGTTCATGAATAAGATGGATAAGCTTGGTGCAGACTTCTTTGGCTCATGCCAGCAGCTTGTTACAAAGCTTTCTAAGAACCCTGTACTTGTTCAGATTCCTATTGGTAAGGAAGATGACTTCAAGGGTATAATAGACTTATTTGAAATGCAGGCATACATCTTCAATAACGATAAAGGTGATGATATTACAATAGGAGAAATTCCTGCTGACCTTAAGGATCAGGCTGAAGAATATCATGACAAGCTTATTGAACAGTGTGCTGAATTAGACGAAGACCTTATGGAAAAATATCTTGAAGGTGAAGAACTTACAGTTGAAGAACTTAAGGCTGCTTTAAGAAAGGGTACAATCGCAGGCGATGCAATCCCATGTCTTTGTGGTACAGCTTATAAGAACAAAGGTGTTCAGAAGCTTCTTGATGCTATTATTGAATATATGCCAGCTCCTACAGATGTTCCAGACATCACAGGACAGGATGAGGATGGAAATGAAGTTACGGTTAAGTCTTCAGATGAAGAGCCATTCTCAGCTTTAGCATTTAAGATTATGACAGACCCATTCGTTGGTAAGTTAGCATTTATCAGAGTTTACTCAGGTACATTAAACTCAGGTTCATATGTACTTAACTCTACAAAAAACAAAAAAGAAAGAGTTGGTCGTATCCTTCAGATGCACGCCAACAACAGAAAAGAAATTGACAAGGTTTACTCAGGAGATATTGCTGCAGCAGTAGGTCTTAAGGTTACAACAACAGGTGATACAATCTGTGATGAACAGCATCCAGTAATCTTAGAGTCAATGGAATTCCCAGAGCCAGTTATTGAGCTTGCTATTGAGCCAAAGACAAAGGATGCTCAGGGTAAGATGGGTGAAGCTTTAGCAAAGCTTGCTGAAGAAGATCCAACATTCCGTGCTCATACAGATAAGGAAACAGGTCAGACAATCATTGCTGGTATGGGTGAACTCCACCTTGATATTATCGTTGATAGACTTCTTCGTGAATTTAAGGTTGAAGCTAATGTAGGTGCTCCTCAGGTTGCATACAGAGAAGCAATTACAAAGGCTGTTGATGTAGACAGCAAGTATGCTAAGCAGTCAGGTGGTCGTGGTCAGTATGGTCACTGTAAAGTACACTTCGAGCCAATGGATGCAAACGGCGAAGAATTATTCAAGTTTGAATCAACAGTTGTTGGTGGTGCTATTCCTAAGGAATATATCCCAGCAGTTGGCGAAGGTATTGAAGAAGCTACACAGTCAGGTATCCTTGCTGGATTCCCAGTTGTAGGTGTACATGCTACAGTATATGATGGTTCATACCATGAAGTCGATTCATCAGAAATGGCATTCCATATTGCTGGTTCTATGGCATTTAAGGAAGCAATGCAGAAGGCTTCTCCAGTTATCCTTGAGCCTATTATGAAGGTTGAAGTAACAATGCCAGAAGAATACATGGGTAATGTTATCGGCGGTCTTAACTCTCGTCGTGGTCGTATCGAAAGCATGGATGACATCGGTGGTGGTAAGCTTGTTAAGGCTTATGTTCCACTTGCTGAAATGTTTGGTTATGCTACAGTTCTTCGTTCAGATACACAGGGTCGTGGTAACTACTCTATGTTCTTTGAGAAGTACGAAACAGCTCCAAAGGCAGTTCAGGATTCAGTTATCTCTGCAAGAGGCAGATAGGATTATTAATCAAAAAATTAGGCTTGAAAATCTTTATATAATGCAATATAATTATAGATAGCCGTTTATGGTCAAAAGGTGGTAATCCACCTTTTGAGCTAAGAATATTATATTATTTTAGAAAATTAGGAGGATTACAAAAATGGCTAAGGCTAAATTTGAAAGAAACAAACCACATTGTAATATCGGTACAATCGGTCACGTTGACCACGGTAAAACAACATTAACAGCTGCTATTACAAAGACACTTCATGAAAGATTAGGTACAGGTGAAGCTGTTGCATTCGAAAACATCGATAAGGCTCCAGAAGAAAGAGAAAGAGGTATCACAATCTCTACAGCTCATGTTGAGTACGAAACAGAAAAGAGACATTACGCACATGTTGACTGTCCAGGCCATGCTGACTATGTAAAGAACATGATCACAGGTGCTGCTCAGATGGATGGTGCTATCCTCGTAGTTGCTGCTACTGATGGTGTTATGGCTCAGACAAAGGAACACATCCTTCTTTCAAGACAGGTTGGTGTACCTTACATCGTAGTATTTATGAACAAGTGTGATATGGTTGATGATCCAGAACTTCTTGAATTAGTAGAAATGGACATTAGAGAATTATTAAACGAATATGAATTCCCAGGCGATGATACACCTATCATTCAGGGTTCAGCTCTTAAGGCTCTTGAAGATCCTAATTCTGAATGGGGTGATAAGATCCTTGAACTTATGAATGCTGTTGATGAATGGATTCCAGATCCACAGAGAGATACAGATAAGCCTTTCTTAATGCCAGTTGAAGATGTATTCACAATTACAGGTCGTGGTACTGTTGCAACAGGTAGAGTAGAAAGAGGAACACTTCATGTTAATGATGAAGTTGAAATCCTTGGTGTTCATGATGATGTTCGTAAGACAGTTGTTACTGGTATCGAAATGTTCAGAAAGCTTCTTGATGAAGCTCAGGCTGGTGATAACATCGGTGCTCTTCTTAGAGGTATCCAGAGAACAGATATCGTTAGAGGACAGGTTGTTGCTAAACCAGGTACAGTAACATGTCATAAGAAGTTTACAGCTCAGGTTTATGTTTTAACAAAGGATGAAGGTGGTCGTCATACTCCTTTCTTCAACAACTATAGACCACAGTTCTACTTCAGAACAACAGATGTTACTGGTGTTTGTGAATTACCAGCAGGTACAGAAATGTGTATGCCTGGTGATAATGTAGAAATGACAATCGAACTTATTCACCCAATCGCTATGGAGCAGGGTCTTGGCTTCGCTATTCGTGAAGGTGGTAGAACAGTAGGTTCTGGTAAGGTTGCTTCTATTATTGAATAATCTACGCATAAGCGATAAGATAAGTGCCTAAAAGGCAAAAGAATAGCCCGTTGTGCTTGCACAAGGGGCTATTCTTTTATCTCTTACTATTTCATATTATTTACAGTTTTGTATTTATATAGCATTTCAGCGTGGTTTTGTTCTTCAACCTGTATATCAGCAAGCAGCTTTCTAACATCAGAATTTCCAAAGGTAAATACATTTGTATTATATTCTGAAGATACCAGCTTTTCTGTTCCAATGCAATCAGTTGCAAGGTAACAATCGTGTTGCTTTTCTGGACTGTTGGATAAAGAGTCATAAGTCATTTTAGGATTATAGTTTTTTCCCTCTGAGTCATTGCAATCACAAGAAGGAACACAACCATTTAACACTTGATTTAGTGAATTATAATGCTTTTCTTCTTCCTTGTGTAGGTTGGTAAAAAGGTCTTTAAGTACGGTGTCGCAGGCTTCACAGGAATATTTTTTATATTTCTCCATACATACTTTTTCCTGTGTCTTTAATTCGTTAATTGCATTGGTTTCTTTTTCTGTTAAAATCATAAAAATCTCCTTTTATATTGCTATTGTTAAAATATAGTATTTGAAATATTTTGAAATTTATTTATATTATGGCAAGAATTTTTAAAAAATCAGTTGACAAAATTTAAAAAGATTATTATATTAATCCTATCAAATAAATAGGAATACTCAAACCATTTATTATATCTGATAATATAGTTTCATGTGACAAATGCAGCTTTAAACTTAGAAAATATAGTTTCATGTGACAAATGTAGCTTTAAACTTAGAAAATATGGTTTCATGTGACAAATGCAACTTTAAACTAAGAAAAAAGGATAAAAGGTGATAAAATGAAACAAATATTATGCTTTGGAGATTCAAATACATATGGTTTAATACCTAATACGAACGACAGATATGATTGGGGAATACGCTGGACCAGCTTATTAGATGAAAGTGTAAGGGATAAAGGATATAGAGTTGTAGAGGAAGGCTTGTGTGGCAGGACAAGTATTTTTGATGACCCATTAAGAGATGGAAGAAATGGATATAAGCTTATTACTACCCTGTTAGAAACCCACAAGCCAATAGATACTGTAATTTTAATGCTTGGAACAAATGATTGTAAAACATTTTATGATACTAATGCAACGGTAATTGGAAAAGGCATTGAAAGGATAGTGGATAAAATATATAATGTAGACAGTAGTATTAAGGTATTAATAGTTTCACCCATACATTTAGGTGATGGCATATGGGAGGATGGCTTTGACCCTGAGTTTGATAAAAATTCTGTAGAAGTGTCAAAGAAGCTTAAAAGTGCTTATTTAGATGTAGCTAATCGTAAAAATACATATTTTTTGGCGGCATCAGATTACGCTTTGCCAAGTGATGCAGACAGAGAACATCTAAATGAACAGGGACATAAGCAGTTTGCATCTGCAATTATAGATAAAATTAATACAATAATTGAATAGAAACAATATTAAATTTATTAATGTACATATAATAGAAAAAAGTTAGAGGAAAGAAAATGACACTTACACAGCTTAGATATGCTATTACAGTTGCAAATTCAAATTCATTAAATGAAGCAGCAAGAGAATTATTTATTTCACAGCCAAGTCTTTCAGCAGCTATAAAGGAGCTGGAGGAGGAAACGGGAACTCAGTTATTTAGAAGGACAAACAGGGGTATTTCCGTTACTACGGAAGGCAAGGAATTTTTAGGATATGCCAGACAGGTTGTTGAGCAATATGAGCTTATAGAGTTAAAATATATTGCAAAGGAAAATACGAAAAAGAAATTTAGTGTATCAATGCAGCATTATACCTTTGCTGTTAATGCTTTTGTAGAAATGGTTAAGCAGTTTGGTATGGACGAATATGAGTTTGCAGTACACGAAACAAAGACCTATGATGTAATTGAGGATGTGAAGAATTTCAAAAGTGAAATTGGAATTTTATACATTAATGATTTTAATAAAAAGGTGCTTACAAAATTGTTCCGTGAGTATGAACTGGAATTTCACGATTTACTAGAGTGCAAGATATATGTTTATATGTGGAAGGGACACCCACTTGCTAAGAAAAAGGAAATTGCATTAGAGGAGTTAGACGATTATCCATGTCTTTCCTTTGAGCAGGGTACTTACAATTCCTTCTATTTTGCAGAAGAAGTGCTTAGCACTTATGATTATAAAAGATTGATTAAAGCCAATGATAGGGCGACTTTGCTTAATTTAATGGTAGGTTTGAATGGTTACACATTATGCTCAGGAATTATATGTGAAAGTCTTAATGGTGCTGATTATGTAGCAGTAAAGCTTAAGTCAGATGAAGTTATGACAATCGGATATTTGAAGAAAAAAGGAACTACACTTAGTCCTTTAGGAGAAAAATATCTGGAGGAAATAAGCAAATTTAAGGATAAGGCATTGGAGTAGATAAATATTGGAATATAAGCATACAAAGTAAGTAGGTTTCTAAAATGTAGATATGTGGTGAGCATATTTCTGTAAAGCTATTGATATGTAGACATATGTAGTGATAAATGTGAGAGATAGTTAGTAATATAGGTAATGAATGTGGAAAAAAGCAAATTTTCTAACTTATAAGCTGAAAGGCTTTTAGAAAAGAGGATTTGCTTTTTTTATTATGTTTTATCCTGATAGGCTAATAATTGAAGGTGCAGAATAAGATGAAGAAAAAATAAATGCAAAATCAAATATAGTCCCATAAATAGTGAAAGAATAATAAAATACACAAAAAGTTGTTATAGGCAAAAACTATAACAAGCAGTAATTTTTAGGTATTAACACCTTTTGTTAATTGGGTGGTATACTAACCACCGTCACAAGAAACAATTAAAAATAAAATATCTGGAGGTGATAAATTGATTCGCTTTGAACGCGTAAGTAAAACCTTTAAATCAAAGAAGAATACTGTTCAGGCAGTTAAGGATGTCAGCTTTTCTATAGAGAAGGGCGAGATATTCGGAATAATAGGCTTTTCTGGCGCTGGTAAATCAACATTAGTTCGATGTATCAATCTTTTAGAGGTGCCAACAGAAGGAAATGTATATTTAGGTGATATTAATCTTACTAAAATAAGTGAAAAAGAGCTTAGACGATGTAGACAGAATATTGGAATGATATTCCAGCAATTCAATTTATTATCACAGAAGAATGTTATAGAAAATATTTGCTATCCATTACTTGTAGCAGGAGTAAAGAAAAAGGATGCAATAAAGAGAGCCAAGGAGCTTTTGGAATTAGTAGATTTGAAGGATAAGGAAAAAGCTTATCCAGTACAATTATCTGGAGGACAAAAGCAAAGAGTGGCAATAGCAAGAGCACTTGCTACTTCCCCGGAGGTGCTGCTTTGTGATGAAGCTACCAGCGCACTTGACCCTATAACAACAAGGTCTATTCTGGAGCTTCTAAAAGAAATAAATGAAAAGCTTAATGTTACAATAGTTGTAATTACCCATGAAATGAAGGTAGTTGAACAGATTTGTAACCGGGTGGCAGTAATGAGTGACGGAAGGATTGAAGAAATAGGTACAGTTAAAGATGTATTTATTAATCCAAAGTCAGAAACAGCCAGACGACTTATTTTACCAGATAAGGAAATCTCAGAAATAGAAAGTGAAGGAGAGGTGCTTAGAATAGTATTTGATGGTCAGTCATCAAACGAGCCAATTATCTCCGCCTTATCAGTAAAATGTAATGTAATGATAAATATTTTAGGTGCAAACACAGAAAACATTGGAGGCAGGGCATTTGGACAAATGCTGATAGAGCTGCCAAAGGATGCTGAAAAGGTCAAACTTATAAAGGATTATCTTACAGAAAAGGAAATTCATTTCGAGAAAGGAGGAAGATAAAATATGACAGAAAAAATGATACAGTTATTAATAACAGGAATAGGGGAAACCCTTTATATGGTGGTTATCTCAACTGTAGCAGCATATGTTTTTGGTATTCCGCTCGGAGTGATAATGTACATTACAGATAAAAAAGGAATTTGTAGAAACCGGGCAATTAATCTGGTGGTTGGTGTAATAATAAACATTATTAGGTCAGTACCATTTTTGATTTTGCTGGTTGCCATACTTCCATTTACAAGACTTGTAGTGGGAACAACTATTGGACCTACAGCAACCATTGTTCCACTTATAGTTGCAGCAATACCATTTGTGGCAAGAATGGTAGAGTCTTCTCTTAAAGAGGTAGACGGAGGAGTAATAGAGGCAGCAAAGGCAATGGGCTCTTCAAATTTTCAAATAATTACAAGAGTGCTCTTGCCAGAAGCAAAGCCATCCTTATTAGTGGGGCTTACCATAGCAATAACAACAATACTTGGTTATTCAGCAATGGCAGGCTTTACAGGTGGCGGCGGTTTAGGTGCTATAGCTACTAACTATGGATATTACAGGTATCAGAAAGATGTAATGTTAATAACAGTTGCAGTTTTGGTAATAATTGTACAAATATTCCAGGAGGCAGGAATTAGAATAGTCAATAAGCTGGATAAAAGATTAAAGTAATTAAGTAGTTAAATATACTTATTAATCAAATAAGCAATGGTTAAATAAGTAAAAGTAGAAAAGTGTAAAAAAATTAAGCAAATAAATGCTTCATATTCAATTAAAAACAAGGAAATAAGAAAGGAAATGAAAAATATGAGAAAGAAATTATTAGGTTTATTATTAGGAGTAAGTTTAGTAGCGAGCCTTGCAGGCTGCGGAAGCAATGCAGACAATGGAAACAACAAAAATTCCTCAGGTGACAAGGGAGTAATTAAAGTAGGTGCAAGTATTACACCTCATGCTGAAATACTTGAAGCTATTAAGGATGATTTGGCAAAAGAGGGATATACTCTTGAAATTGTAGAATATAATGATTATGTTCTTCCAAATACAGCATTAGAAAGTGGAGATCTTGATGCTAATTACTTCCAGCACAAGCCATATCTTGATAACTTCAACAAAGAAAATGGAACACACCTTGTTTCAGCAGCAAGTATTCACTATGAACCATTCGGAATTTTTGCTGGCAAGGTATCAGACTTAAGCAAAATAAAGGACGGAGCAACAGTGGCAGTACCAAATGACGCAACAAATGAGGCAAGAGCATTATTACTTCTCGAAGCAAAAGGTTTAATTAAGCTTAAAGATGGTGCTGGTGTAACAGCTACAGTATTAGACATTGAAGAAAACCCATACAACCTTGAAATTAAAGAACTTGAAGCAGCACAGGTAGCAAGAGCAGCACAGGATGTTGATATTATTGCTGTAAATGGTAATTATGCACTTGAAGCAGGATTTAAAATCGAAGATGCACTTGCACTTGAAGCTTCTGATTCATTAGCTGCCCAGACATATGCAAATATCGTTGCAGTTAAAGAGGGAAATGAAAATAGTGACAAAACAAAGGCTCTTGTAAATGCGTTAAAGTCTGAAAAGGTTAAGAAATATATTGAAGATAATTATAATGGAGCAGTAGTAGCAATATTTGAATAAAATAAATCACAATGTTGTTGACAAACTTATAAAATAATAATAATATATGAATATCATATAAAACCTACTAGAAAAATAGGAAATAAAATTAAAAAACAATCAAAGAAGTTTAGGAGGAAAAATTTATGAGCAAAATTAAAGAGAGTGCATTAGAACTTGTTGGTGGAACACCCTTATTAAAGATTAGTCGTTACGCAGCTAAAGCAGAAGCTACAAATGCTACTATTTTAGCAAAACTTGAATATTTAAATCCTGCTGGTTCAGTAAAGGACCGTATTGCATTAGCAATGATTGAAGATGCTGAGGAAAAAGGAATATTAAAGCCAGGTGCAACAATTATTGAGCCAACCTCAGGTAATACAGGTATTGGTCTTGCAGCAGTGGCAGCAGCAAAGGGATACAAGGCTATTTTGACATTGCCAGATACAATGAGTGTTGAAAGAAGAAATCTTTTAGCTGCTTATGGTGCTGAATTAGTTCTTACAGAGGGGGCTAAGGGCATGAAGGGTGCTATTGCAAAGGCAGAAGAGTTAAAGGAATCAATCGAAGGCTCTGTTATTTTAGGACAGTTTGTAAATAAGGCAAATCCTGAAATACATAAGAAAACTACTGGCCCGGAAATTTGGGAGCAGACAGATGGGAAAGTTGACATATTTGTTGCAGGTGTTGGTACAGGTGGTACTATTACAGGTGTTGGCGAATATTTGAAGTCACAAAATCCAGATGTAAAGGTAGTTGCAGTTGAGCCTGCTACTTCACCAGTTCTTTCAAAGGGTACTGCTGGCCCTCATAAAATTCAGGGTATCGGCGCTGGCTTTGTACCAGAAGTATTAAATACAAAGGTATATGATGAAGTTATTGCTATTGAAAACGAGGACGCATTTGCAGAAGGTAAGAAGTTTGCAGTAAGCGAAGGTATTTTAGTAGGTATTTCTTCTGGAGCAGCTTTAAAGGCAGCTGCAATTTTAGCAAACAGACCTGAAAATGCTGGTAAGAATATAGTTGTATTACTTCCAGATTCAGGTGACAGATACCTTTCAACTCCACTTTTTGCTTCAACAAAATAGTTGTAAAACAAGCATAAAGTAAAATTATAATGTAAATCATTATCAGAAATAAATTCTCATAATTAAGGTTGCCATCTATGGTATTATTTAGGTGGCAGCCTTTTTTGTGGGTGAAAAATAATACCAGAAAAACTTGAGTTTTAGCGAGAAAACAGTTGTTTTTTTTGAATTCCTACCTTGACAATAGGAAATAATATATTATAATGATTATATCCGAGCAGTATACTAGGAAATAACATAAGCAGAAAGGATATTACAATGAGTAAGTTAATATATTTAGATAATGCAGCTACAACAGCTGTATATCCAGAAGTAGTAGATGCTATGCTTCCATATTTTACACAGTATTATGGAAATCCATCAGCAATATATAGTTTCGCAAATGAATCAGGAAAGGCAGTAGCAAAGGCTAGAGAGTCTTTAGCAAAGGTGATTGGTGCAAAGCCTGAGGAAATATATTTTACAGGTGGTGGCAGTGAGTCAGACAACTGGGCTCTTAAGGCTACAGCAGAAGCATATGCTGATAAAGGTAAGCATATTGTTACTACAAAAATTGAACATCATGCAATACTTCATACCTGCGAATATCTTGAAAAAAGAGGCTTTGAGGTCACATATATAGATGTTGACGAAAATGGCTTTGTAAAGCTTGATGAATTAGAGAAGGCTATTAGAGAGGATACAATTCTTATTTCAGTTATGGCCGCAAATAATGAAATTGGTACTATCCAGCCATTATATGAAATAGGACAGATTGCAAAGAAGCATAAAATTTTATTCCACACAGATGCTGTACAGGCATTTGCACATATAAAAATTGATGTAGATGAAATGAATATTGATATGCTAAGTGCAAGTGGACATAAGATTAATGGACCAAAGGGTATTGGACTTATGTACATTAGAAAGGGCGTTAAAATCCGTTCATTTATTCATGGTGGCGCACAGGAAAGACAGCGTAGAGCTGGTACACATAATGTTCCAGGTATTGTTGGCTTTGGAGCTGCTGCTGAAATTGCAATGAAAAATATGGATGCAGATATTAAATACCAAAGTGAGCTTAGAGATTATCTTATCCAGCGTGTAATGAATGAAATTCCATACACAAAGCTTAATGGAGATAAGGTTAAAAGATTACCAAACAATGCTAATTTCTGCTTTAGATTTATTGAAGGTGAGTCAATGCTTATATTGCTTGACCAGAATGGTATTTGTGGTTCAAGTGGTTCAGCGTGTACATCAGGCTCTCTTGACCCATCCCATGTTTTATTGGCAATAGGTCTGCCTCATGAAATAGCGCATGGCTCTCTTAGACTTACATTGTCTAAGGAAACAACAAAAGAAGATATTGACTTTACAGTAGACAAGCTAAAGGAGATAATTGCAAGACTTCGTAGTATGTCACCTTTATATGAGGACTTTGTAAAAAAACAGAAGTAGCATATAAAGATAATATAACAAAAGATATATGAAAGTATTTATATAAAAGTATTTATATAAAATTGTAATGTAATTAGATGTAATATTAAAATCAGATGAAAGGACGAAAAACTAATGTATAGTGAAAAGGTAATGGATCATTTCAGCAACCCTAGAAATGTTGGAGAAATAGAAGATGCTAGTGGAGTAGGAACAGTTGGAAATGCTAAATGCGGAGATATTATGAGAATGTATTTGGACATTGATGACAATGGTATTATTAGGGAAGCAAAGTTTAAGACCTTTGGTTGTGGTGCAGCTGTAGCTACAAGCAGTATGGCTACAGAGCTTGTAAAGGGCAAGACCGTACAGGAAGCACTTCAGGTTACAAATAAGGCAGTTATGGAGGCGTTAGACGGACTTCCACCAGTAAAGGTACATTGCTCATTATTGGCTGAGGAGGCTATTCACGCAGCACTTTGGGATTATGCTGAAAAGCACAATATTAAAATTGAAGGCTTGGAAAAGCCGGTAAATGATATTAGTGAGAAGGAAGAGGATGTAGCAGAGCAGTATTAGTCAAGAGAAATAATTAGCACTAAAATAATAGGCTGATTTGCAATATCAGAAAAATCATCCAATGATTGACGGAAACAAAAGACTTGGTGCTCATATAATGTTGGTGTTTTTGGCGTTAAATGGTTATGAACTATCATACGACCAACAGGAATTGAGTAGTATAATTCTTGATTTAGCGGCAGGAAATATAGGTGTTGAGGATATATTGGGATGGATTATTATTCATCAGCGATAAATGTATAGAATTTGTGTAAGGTAAATACTGGGCACAAATAAAACCCCTAGGTGAGATTTAAAATCTTACTTAGGGGTTTGTCTATACATTATTATAGTAATATATATTTTTATGATTACTAAGTATAAGAATAATTTGCTGTAAAATTGTCTATTAAATTCTATTAACCCCTACTTACCCTCAGTTTCCACTATCGTAGCACCGCCTACAACTACATCTCCGTCATAAAGCACAACTGCCTGTCCTTTTGTAATGGCTCTTTGTGGCTCGTCAAATACTACGGAAATAGTATCAGCATCTATTTGAGTAACGGTAGCAGGCTGTTCAGTATGACGGTATCTTACCTTTGCCTTAACCTTCATAGGCTCTGTAATTTTGTCTACAGAAATAAGATTTAGGTTGTTTGCTATAAGGGAGCGAGAGTATAAGTCAGCATCTCTTGCAAGCACAACTGTATTGTTTTTAACATCTACCTTTGCAACATACATAGGCTCTTTAAGAGCAAGACCTAAGCCTTTGCGCTGACCTACAGTATAACGGATAATACCCTTATGAGTTCCAAGAATATTATCCTCCATATCCACAAAATTGCCTTCTGGATAGGTTTTGCCAGTATATTGTTCAATAAATTCAGCATATGAGCCATTTTGAACAAAGCAAATATCCTGACTATCGTGCTTTTTGGCATTAACAAAATTGTGCTTTGCTGCAATTTCCCTAGTGGCTGTCTTTTCCATTCCGCCTAAAGGAAATAGTGTGTGAGCAAGCTGATCCTGTGTCATTGAATAAAGAACATAGCTTTGGTCCTTTGAAGGGTCAACAGCCTTCTTTAATAGATAGCGTTTAGAATTGTCATCATATTCAATTCGGGCATAGTGACCGGTAACAACATAATCACAGTATAACTCCTTAGCTTGTGAATAGAGCTTCTCAAATTTCATATATCTGTTACAGTCAATACATGGATTTGGTGTCATACCATTTTCATAGGCATCAACAAATCTATCCATAACAAGCTCTGTAAATCTATCTGAATAATTAAAAACATAATATGGCATATCCAGACTTCTGGCTACACTTCTGGCATCCTCTACATCATCTAGGGAGCAGCAGGAATGTTCTTTGCATACGCCTATATCTTCATTTGCAAAAAGCTTCATTGTAGCACCGATACAATCATAGCCGGCTTCTTTTATAAGAAATGCAGCAACAGAAGAATCTACGCCACCACTCATTGCAATCATAGCTTTTTTATTTGACAAAAGAAAAACCTCCTAACCTAATTCAATCATTCGGTCAATACATTTCTTTGCTTTAAGTCTAGTTTCTTCATCTAAATTAATTTCTTCACCACCATTGCCGCAAATAACATGGTAAACATCCATTAAAGTAGTAGACTTCATATTTGGGCAGATAAGGTCTTTAGATAAAGTATAGAATTTCTTATCTGGACATTCAAAGGCTAAATGCTCCGCAATGCTTATTTCTGTTCCAATAATAAATTCCTTAGCATCTGATGCTTTTGCGTAGTTCATAATTGCAGAAGTAGAGCCAATAAAATCAGCCTTTTCTACTACGGCTGGAACACACTCAGGGTGAACTAAAAGTAAAGCATCTGGATGTGATTTTCTAGCCTTCTCAACATCTCGTGCAGAAACTCTTGCGTGAATAGGACAGCCACCCTGTAATAATTTAATATTCTTTTCAGGAACCTGAGCTGCAACATATGCACCTAAATTACAATCAGGTATAAATAATATATTATCAGAAGGAAGGCTTTTTACGATTTTAACTGCTGAAGATGAGGTAACACAAACATCACAAACAGTTTTAAGTGCAGAGGTTGTGTTAATATATGCAACAACAGTATAATCAGGATTAGCAGCCTTAACACCTTCAATAAGCTCAACATCCATTTGTTCTGCCATTGGACAGCCAGCGATTGGATTTGAAAGGTAGACAGTTTTTTCGGGTGAAAGAATTTTTACAGTTTCAGCCATAAATCTTACACCACACATAATAACATTTTTTTGTGGAGCTTTTGTAGCCATAACACTAAGCTGGAAAGAGTCACCTGTATAATCTGCTATTTCAACGATTTCCCTAGCTTGGTAGCTATGGGCAAGGATACAAATATCCTTTTCTTTTTTTAATCGAATAATCTCTTTTTGTAAATCACTAATATTCATATTTTGCTCCTTAAGTATAAGTATATATTCATATATGGACTAATTTACAAGACCACATACACCTTTAATTATATAATAAAAAAAAGGATAATACTAGACATAAAATCCTTTATTTTGCAACAACTCCCACTAACTGCAAGGGCTGGTGGGAGTTGATAAATATAGTTATAGTTCGCAGTTATTAACAGTTCTAGGAAAAGGAATAACATCTCTTATATTTCCCATTCCGGTTAAATACATAATTAAACGCTCAAAGCCTAAGCCAAAGCCTGCGTGTCTGGTTGAGCCATATTTTCTAAGGTCTGTATAAAATTTATAATCCTCTGGATTAAGATGACATTCTTTCATTCGTTCGAGCAGGGTATCATAATTATCTTCACGCTGGCTGCCGCCAATGATTTCGCCTATGCCGGGAACAAGACAATCCATTGCAGCTACGGTTTTGTTATCCTCATTTAGTTTCATATAAAATGCTTTAATTTCCTTTGGGTAATCAGTTACAAAAACTGGTCTTTTAAAGATTTCCTCAGTAAGATAGCGTTCATGCTCTGTTTGTAAATCAACACCCCAGGAAACCTTATATTCAAACCTATCATTATGCTCCTCTAAAAGCTTAATTGCTTCAGTATAAGTAACGCGTCCGAATTTAGAATTGACAACATGCTGTAAACGCTCTTTCAAATTTTTATCAATAAAGTTATTGAAAAAATCAATTTCCAGAGGAGCATTTTCTAAGCAATAGTTTATAATGAACTTAATCATATTCTCAGCAAGCACCATATCGTCACTTAAATCGGCGAAGGCAATTTCTGGCTCTATCATCCAAAATTCAGCAGCGTGTCTGGTTGTGTTAGAATTTTCAGCTCTAAAGGTTGGACCAAAGGTATAAATATTTTTAAATGCCATAGCATAGGTTTCACCATTTAATTGTCCGCTGACAGTCAGATTAGCAGGCTTTGAGAAAAAGTCCTTTGAATAGTCAACCTCTCCATTTTCTAAATGAGGAATATTATTTAAGTCAAGAGTTGTGACCTGAAACATTTCTCCTGCGCCCTCACAATCACTTCCTGTAATAAGAGGTGTATGAACATACACAAAATCTCTTTCCTGAAAGAACTTATGAATTGCATAGGCTGCAAGAGAACGAATTCTAAATACAGCCTGAAAGGTATTAGTACGGGGTCTTAGGTGGGTCATTGTTCTAAGATATTCAAAGGAATGGCGTTTCTTTTGTAAAGGAAAATCCTGTGAGCAGCCGCCTTCTACAAGAATATCCTGAGCTTGAATTTCAAAAGGCTGTTTAGCATCAGGAGTGGCAACAAGAACTCCTGTAACAATTACAGCAGCACCAACAGATAATTTTGCCAAGTCTTTAAAATCAGGTAAATTATCACTATAAACAACCTGTAATGGTTCAAAATAAGTTCCGTCATTTATAATCATAAAACCAAAGGTTTTGGAATCTCTATTGCTTTTTAGCCAACCACCAACAGTAATGGTTTGCTCTATATAATTGTCTGTATTTTTAAATAAGTCTTTTATATTAATTATTTCCATAAAAGAAACCTCCATATAGATAGTGTTTTAAATGTTTGTACAATGACTAAGTCATATTTTAGCAAATGGGTAGTAGATTTTCAATTATATTTTATGGGAGATATTGATATAAGGATAATTGTAACAAAGAATAAATGTAATATATGAAAAAATCACAGCAATTAACCTTGACAATTATGTTTATTTGCTACTAATATTAAAATTAATAATTAAATTATTTATTTTGGTTACATATGAAAGGAAGACTTATGGGATTTTTTAAAGATTTAATATCTAAAGGTGTAAAAGACCTAGCAAATAATGAAGGTGTTTCCAAATCAAATAGGAGAACATCAGAAGGAAGAAATGTATTTCAAAGGGTTAGAAATGTGGTAAATACATATTATCCAGGTTATACTCTGGAGGAAAATGTAAATACAGGTATTTTTGGCGGAGCAGAAGAGGCATGGAATTATTCCTTCGTACTAAGCCAGGCAGGAACACCAGCACTTACAATTATGGTGCTTTCAGGACACAATGATTACAGAAAAAAGCCAGTAGTATCAGCACATAATGCCAGCGAGGCAGCAGGTGTGCATTGTATTAATATTATGGAGTATCTTCCTAGTGGAGAGGCTTACATAAATCAAAGAATTGCACAATACATTAGGTAGAAAACTACAACCATATTTACTTAACATAACACAAAAATAATTTACATATTAGGACAGATTATGTTATGATAATGAAAGAAAGAGAAATGTAATTTATATTACACCCATGATGGGCGAAGCATATACATAAGCAGACTTTGTGGGTAGTTTGTATATGTTCAGTCTGGTCATATAAGCAAGGCTTATATTTTCAAAGCATTTTCTCTTTCTTTTTTGTTACAATAATAGAAGGTAAGCTTTAAGGTGACAAAGGTGGAAGAATATAGAAATATTATTGATTTTCTCAATAAAGAGGAATTGTTAGAGTTTTTAGCTTATAAGAAGAGTAATAAAAACTATGACAGAAAAGAAATAGAGGCAATTTCTTCATATGTTAATGAGTGTGCATATGAGATAGAAAAAGCCAAGATAATTAAAGGTAAATTTCCAGATGAATATGCAACGAAAAAACTTATTAGTAAGGAAGGCAGCGAAAAGAAGAGAGTTGTATATTCTTATACGGACAATGTAAATATTACACTTAAATTTATAGCTTATAAGCTTCATTATTTTGATAAGTTTTTTTGCGATAATTGTTATTCCTTTAGAAGAAAATACGGTGTAAAAAATGCCATAGATAAAATTAAGGGAGTACCAGACATAGAAAAAAAATATTGTCTAAAGGTTGATATTAGAAATTATTTTAACTCTATGGATATTGATATTTTATTAGATAAGCTGGATCTGTTTAAAACACAGGATAAATATTTGTATAATGTATTTACTAATATATTAACAGAGAAAAAGGTTGTATTTAATGAAAATATTATAGAAGATAAGCATGGGGGAATGGCTGGTATACCTATATCAGCTTTTTTTGCAAATCTATATATGACAGACATAGATAACGAGTTTAGCATTCAAGGACAATATTATAGATACTCAGATGATATTTTGATTTTTGCCAGCACCTATGAGGAGCTTTTGCAATTAAAACAAAAATTGTACAATATGTTAGACAAGCTGAAATTGGAAATTAATCCAGAGAAAGAAAAAATTTCTAAACCCTATGAGGAGTGGGAGTTTTTAGGCTTTTCTTATGTAAATAAACAGATAGATTTGTCAAGCAATACAATTAACAAAATGAAAAGAAAAATTAAGAGAAAGGCAAATGCACTTAGAAGGTGGCAGAAACGAAAGGGATTGACAGAAGATAAAGCGGCAAAGGGCTTTATTAATACCTTTAATAGAAAGCTTTACGGAAATGACAATGAATTTTCTATAGAAATGTGTACCAAGGAGTTTACATGGAGTAGGTGGTTTTTTCCTAATATTACATCAATTTCCGGCTTAAAAATTATTGACAAATATATGCAGGAATATATTAGGTATATTATTACCGGCAGGCATTATAAAGGAAATTACAAAATAAAATATTCAAAATTGAAGGAGTGGGGGTACAGAAGTCTTGTTAATGAATACTATAAATGGAAGAAAAATATAGATGAAATATAAATGTCTAATTAGAGCATTTTTAGATTTTAATACATAAAAAGCTATGTTTGACCCAATGTTTATTGACAATAAATCACATAAAATGTATTATTTAAAGGTGACTTATAATCGTAATAACCATAGATATGGAGGAAAAATTATGTTTTGCATTAATTGCGGAGAACCACTTGCAGAAGGCTCGAAATTCTGCCCAAAATGTGGTACACAACAGTTGAATAATCAGAATATGGCACCACAGCAAAATCCATTTGCACCGGCACAGCCAGAGGCACCGGCACAGCCGGAGGCACCAGCACAGCCAGCAAACCCATTTGAGGTACAGCCAGCAGCACCAGTACAGCCAGAGGCAGAGCCAGCAAACCTATTTGAGACACAGCCAGCAGCACCAGAACAGCCAGAGGCAGCACCAAATCCATTTGCGCAGGCAGCGCCACAGCAGGAAACACCAAATCCATTTGCACAGGCAGCACCACAGCAGGAAACACCAAATCCATTTGAGCCACAAGGTACATTCCAGCCACAGGATTCGTTCCAGCCACAAGGCTCTTTTGAACCACAGCAGAATGGCAACCAGTGGGGACCTATGATGCAGCCAGAAAAGAAAAACAAAAAACCACTTATAATTGGTATTGTAGTAGCGCTTATAGCAGTAATCGCAGTAATCGCAGTTGTATTAGTAATTGTATTTAGCAACTCAAAAGATAATAAAGATGATAAATCCACCAAGAAAACTACTAAGTCAGTTGCTGAAATGACCACACCACAGGACGAAACAAAGAACAAAGAGGATAAGTATACTGACAGCGAAATTGAAAAGGAAGCTAAGACATTAATTGACCAGTATATGAATGCTGTAATTGATAAGTCATCTGATGATATAAAGAAGCTATATCTTGATAGTGTATATGAGAAGATGATGGATGAATATAAGGAATATAATTATACAGATGATGAAATGTATGAAGATTTACAGTTAGTTCCTGATACTTTTGGAACTGTTGAGAAATTTACAATAAATGAAGTGAAATGTCAGTATTTTTCTGAAGCTGATGATTCTTTTGCTGAAAGATGTGGAGTAAAAGATACTGATAATGCAATAGGATATTATTCTATAGAAGGTACAATGACAGTTGAATCATCAGAAAGAACTGGTACATTTGAATTTTCATGCTATGTTATTCAGACAAAAGACTCTCTTTCATTGTATGATTTATATGGATATGGCAGCTCATTTGCAAATTATGATTATAAATTTAATGGCAAGGGTGAAGACAAATTTGGTGATTGGTACATACCTGACAATGGGGAGAAGGAAACTACAACAGATGATAGTACAACGGGGGATAGTGTAGCAGACCAGGAAGAGTTAATACAGAGTGTAATTGACAAAATGGATTACAATGGCACAGGTGCATCTTCAGAGAAGAATATCGCAGAAAAGGGAATGAAGGCTTTGTTATCAAAGAACTACACACAGAGCAAGAAATACTTAATGCCATTAATAGTTGCAATGTATGATGTGTTTGTTGATGAGGGATACTTTACAGAGGAAGAAGTAGAAGAGTCTGTTTTTGAAGATATTGATATAAGAGAAAGTGTTGAAATGGTATCAATTTCTATTGATGATACACAAGTCGTAGATGAGTCAGAAGTAGAAGCTGCCTTTGCGGATTTAAGTATGTTTGGAGATGCAGTTAGTGTTGACCAGGCGAAGACTCTTGATACAACAGTAAAATATAAAAATTCGAATAATGATGTAAAAACAGTAGGATGTCAGATGATGATTGTTAAAATGTCTGGTAATTGGTACATTGCAGATGTAGCATTTGATGATGTAATTGAATAAGTTGACAATGTATTAATAAGAGGCTATGATATAATCAAAAGTACTTGTGAAAAGCTTTGATTGTGTATTGATCAGAGCTTTTCATAGTTATATGAAACGGAGGAAGAGATATGTTCTGTAAAAAATGTGGAACACAGTTAAACGAAAATGCAAAGTTTTGTGCTGTATGCGGTACACCTGTAGGCACTAATTTAAACCAGGCACAGCCAGCAGCCCAGCAGGCAGAGCCATTTGCACAGGCACAGCCAGCCCAGCAGGCAGATCCATTTGCACAGGCACAGCCAGTGCCACAGCAGGTGGAGCCATTTGCACAGGCACAGCCAGCAGCCCAGCAGGCGGAGCCATTTGCACAGGCACAGCCAGCAGCCCAGCAGGCGGACCCATTTGCACAGGCACAGCCAGCAGCCCAGCAGGCAGGGCCAGCTCAACAGTGGAACCCTACAATGAAACCTAAGAAAAGTAAAACACCTTTGATTTTAGGCTTAGTTGGTGCAGCTTTAGCTGTTGTAATTATTCTTGTAGTAGTTCTTTTATTTGCTTGTGGCGGTGGTAAGGGTGCATCTTCACCACAGGAGGCAGTAAATACATATTTTGAGGCATTAAATGAAAAAGACTTTGGCGAACTGAAAGGAATAATATATCCGGCAGTATTCAACGATGGCTATGATGAAGATTTATATGAAAAAGATGAATTTGTTGAGGCATTAATTGAATCTACAGGTCCTGTATCAGATGCAGAAAATACAGATAATGTTTCTTTTGGTACAGCAAAGATTACAGATAAGGAAAACGCATCAGCAAGTACTGTTAAGCAATATAACTCAAGTTTAAAGAAAATTGATGGATATATTAAGATTGAAAAAGCAGCTAATTTTGAAGGAAAGATTGTTATAAAGGTTGATGGAGAAAAGGGTACATACAGTATTTCAGGTACAGTAGTTATGGCAGATGGTAAGTGGTATATAGCAAATATGAATGTCGGAAGCCATGCAATAGATGATGAGGAGTAATGTATGTGGATTGCAAACAACTGGAAAGATTATGAAGTAATCGATTGTTCGCAAGGTGAAAAGCTTGAAAGGTGGGGCGAATACACATTGGTTCGCCCTGACCCTCAGGTCATATGGAATACACCTAAGATAAACAAAAAGTGGAATAAAATGAATGCCCATTATCACCGTTCAGCAAAGGGAGGCGGTGAGTGGGAATTTTTTGATTTACCTAAACAGTGGACAATAGGATATAAAACCCTAAGATTTAATTTAAAACCCTTTAGCTTTAAGCATACTGGTTTATTTCCGGAACAGGCAGCAAACTGGGATTGGTTTTCTGAAAAGATAAAAAATACAAATAGAAGTGTTAAGGTATTAAATCTTTTTGCCTACACTGGTGGAGCTACCTTAGCAGCAGCAGCAGCAGGAGCAAATGTTACCCATGTGGATGCTTCAAAGGGAATGGTAGCCTGGGCAAAGGAAAATGCTAAATCATCTGGCTTGGAGGAGGCTCCTATTAGATGGCTGGTTGATGATTGTGTAAAATTTGTAGAAAGAGAAATACGCCGAGGTAACAAGTATGACGGAATAATAATGGACCCACCGTCCTATGGACGAGGACCAAAAGGAGAAATTTGGAAAATAGAGGACTCTATATATGATTTTGTGAAGCTTTGTACAAAAATATTATCAGACAAGCCTGTATTTTTCCTAATTAATTCTTATACAACAGGGCTTGCACCATCTGTACTTACATATATGATTTCTACAGAAATAGTAAGCAAGTTTGGTGGAAAGGTTCAATCAGAGGAAATAGGTCTGCCTGTTAAGGACACTGGATTGGTGTTGCCTTGTGGTGCATCTGGCCGTTGGGAAAGTATATAGATATTTTTCGCGTATAAAAAATAATACAAATAGGAAAACAATAGCAAAAAACTATTATTAAATAACGATTAAAAAGAAGACTATCTTTTGCGATAACTCAAGAGATAATCTTCTTTTTATATTATAACTTAAAGGGTAAAAATATTCAGTTAATTTGCAGCAGTTGTGTCCTGATTTGCTTCTGTAGTAGTTTCACCTTCGCCTGTAGATGACTCCTCATAAGGTGTCTGGCTAATGCTAAAGGAGGCAAGATAGTAATTTGTGTTTGAAAACACTACAGTAATTTGCATTTCATAAAAGGCTGTAGCTTCAGCGTCATTTTGAAAATGACTATCTCTGATTATGTAATCATAAACCAAAGCAGAATCAATAGTTTCATAATCATCATAGTAAATATAGCTGTCAATAAGCAACTGTAATGAAAAATCATCCATTGTTGTAGGTTTTTTCTTTGTGATAGATGAGGCATGATCAATTCTTGTAGTCTTGTCCTCAAAAGGAAGATTTTCATCTCTTAGATGCTGCATATATTCTTCTTTAGATAAACCAAGCTCATCGCGTTCCTTTTCGACACCAGCTCTAAGAGGTGGATAAAGCAAATCTAAATATGCACTATAGTCCAATCTGTTTAAAGCATTTAGCAGATTTTTGGGAACATTGTCTGCATAGGCATCACCACCAGATGTACATCCACTCATCGAAAAAACACCGATAATCATTGAGAACATTAAAATGAAAGTAGTAATGTGTTTAAGTCTTTTTCTCATAGTATCTCTCCTAACATTTACATTATAATCCATATCAGCCGTATGTCATGAAAAGCCAAATTAAAGCATAAATTCAGACAACACTGACATAAAAGCACGATAGTTATTTAGAAAGATTATACTATATATATAAACGAAAATAAAGAACTTTTTGCAAAATATGGAATGAAAAAAATATTTTACATTAAACAAAAATAGCTTTTTTAATTTAACTTTAATTTAACTAAGTCAAGGCATTGAATTAACAATATGCTGATAATATGAAGGAGAACAAACAAGAAAAGGAGATTTGTTATGAGAAAAAACATGAAGGTTTTAAAAAAGGCTGCAGCGATGACAATAGCAGCCGCAGTTATCAGCAGTTTGTCAATACCACAAGCCTTTGGCTATGGAGAAACAACTAGTAGCAGTACATTAATTTCAGACACACAGGGAACAAGTGCATATCAGACCTGGAAGGCTGATGTATGGGAAAATGCAAAGAGCAATTCTGGAAATATTATATTAACACCAGGAAAAACAGAAAAAGCTTTGAATTTTGCATGGTATTCTGAAAGCTCTACAGGAGTGGCAGTAAAGCTTAGTAAAAATGCTGATATGTCAAATTCAAAAACATATGCAGGTACATCAGAAGTAATTAATAAGACAAATGTTGCAGGGAATAATTACACAAGTGCAAATAAGGTTTCTATAGAAAAAGATATTGAGCCTGACACAACTTATTATTATCAGTACACTTCTGATAATGGAAACATTTGGTCAAGTATATATAAATATCAATCAAAATCAGCCAGTGCATATCAGGCAATTTTAGTAGGCGATCCACAAATTGGAGCATCTGGATCTTCGGGTCAGGGAACAACAGATGATGTTAATATTGCGGTAGATACATATAATTGGAACAAAACCTTAAATCAGGCAAGGCTTACAGCACCTAATGCTTCATTTATTTTGTCAGCAGGAGATCAGATTGATTATTCATCGCCATCGGGAAATGGATATGCCATAAGAGAGTCGGAATATGCAGGCTATCTTTATCCATCAGTGCTTAGGGAAATACCTGTTGCAACTACAATAGGAAATCACGAAAGCAAAGGCGATGATTATAAATATCATTACAATAATCCAAATTCAGAGGATAATTTAGGAACAACAACCTCTGGCGGAGATTACTACTTTAGCTATGGTGATACACTTGTTGTCAGCTTAAACAGCAATAACAGAAATGTGGAGGAACACAGACAGTTACTTCAAAAGGCTGTTAATAGTAATAAAAATGCCAAATGGAAAATAGTAATGTTCCATCACGATATTTATGGCTCAGGCGCACCTCATTCAGATGTAGATGGTGCAAACCTAAGAGTATTATTTGCCCCATTAATGGATGAGTTTGAAATTAATATTTGCTTAACCGGACATGACCATTCATATGCAAGAAGCTATCAGATAATTGACGGTACAGCTATTGATTATGACGGAAATAATAATGTAGCAACAAATCCAGAAGGTACACTTTATATAGCTGCTGGCTCAGCATCAGGAAGTAAGTTTTACAATTTAAATCAGACAAAGCAGTATTACATTGCAGAGCGTTCAAATATCCAATTACCGACATTTTCAGTATTAGATATAGATGAGAACAGCTTTACAATTAGAACTTATGATTATAATGGCTCTAAATATGCCGATGATTTTACAATTCTTAAGACAAATGACGGAACAGTAAATGCTGACAGTATCTCAGCTGGTGAATTAATTGAAAAAGCAGCAAATATTGACAAAACAAAATATACAAAGAACTCAGTAGAAGCAGTTGAAAAAGCGGCAGAAGGTCTTAAAAATGTGCTTAATGAATCTGGTGAAGATATTGCAATTACACAGTTATCAGGTGCTTATGATAATTCCTTAAATGCAGATAATGTAAATGACCCACTTAATTACTATGGTTATGCACAGACGAATTATAAGAATGAAACATCAACAGCCTTAAAGCAGGGCGTATCTACATTATTAGACAAAACCTTATATGGCAATGACAATGCAGAAAATAAGTTGGCTGCACAAGAATTTGTAGAAGCCTATGACAGCTTGAACGAAGCTATAAATAATTTAAAACTTAATTCTAATGGTACAGCACAAAAAGATAATACTACAAATAATGACAAGAAAAATGACACAGATAACAGTACCTCTGACGGAAGTAATATAAATAATTCAAATAATGGCGCAGGTAGTAATTCAAATAATAACACAAATAAAGCACCACAAACTGGTGACACAACACATACAGCAGCGTTAATATTTTTAGTAATTGCTTCTGGTATAGCTATTATTGGACTTTCAGTTAAAAAGAAAGAGGATTAATACTCTGCAAAAGAAAACAATAAGTTGAAAGGCAATTAAAATGTATAGAAAATATATTAAATATTTAATTACCTTGATTGTATCAGTTTTAGCTATAATATTTGGAAATACAGTACAAAAAACATCACTATTAGCTGAGGATAATACAGAATATGCTAAGGCTATAGTGAAACAGCTAGTTGAGGATAACCCAGGCGGAAGCCAAAGGGTTATCCTTTCTGTAAAATCAGGTAAATATACGGGTATGGATATTGAGGCAGATAGCAGCAATGGATATTTATATGGAGCAAATTGTCAGGAGGGTACAAAAGTTATAGTTAGAATAAGCCAGTATGAGGGAAATGTATCTGGAAGTGTATATGGATATGACAGGGCTGCAATATTATATATTTTAATAGGCTTGTTTTTAATTACAATGTGGATAATAGGTGGCAGAAAAGGTATTAATTCTGTAATTGCACTTGTTTTTACCTTTATAATAATAATTAAATTTTATGTTCCTATTATGTATATAGGAGTAAATCCTTTTATAGCTGCAGTAGTTTCTTCTATACTAATTGTAATTATATCAATGGTTTTAATTGGTGATATGAGCAGGAAAACTGTATCTGCAATACTTGGAACAGTATGTGGTGTTGTGATTGCCGGAGTAATAGCTGTAATATTTGGAAAATTGTCCCATATATCAGGATATAATGTAGAGGATATAGAAACAATGATTTATATAGGACAAAATAGCAAGCTGGATATTGGTGGTTTATTATTTTCTGGTATATTAATGGCGTCCTTAGGAGCGGTTATGGATGTGGCAATGTCAGTTTCCTCTACTGTAAATGAAATACATAGCAAAAATAAAGAGCTTACGCAGACAGAGCTGTTTAAGTCTGGAATAAATGTGGGCAGAGATATGATAGGAACAATGTCCAATACACTAATCCTTGCATTTATTGGAAATTCTATAAATACACTATTAGTGATTTATTCCTATTCTCTGCCATATTTGCAGGTTGTAAATATGTATGCTATTGGTATAGAAATTTTACGAGGTATATCAGGTACAATGGGAGTAATACTTACAGTACCTTTTGTTTCTTATATATCTGCAAGAATGTTGAAAAGTAATTAGGATAATTTTTTGATAAAAAGCTAATAAACAGTAAATTGTAAGAAAATAAAAAAAATAGAGTAAAGATTTTGTTAGTTGAATAATTAAAAAAACTTTTATTGACAAAAGTTTGCAGGGAGTGTAAAATCAATGTGGCGATTGTTTAATAAACTGAACGGTTACTATGTTGACGAAGCAGGTTGTTCTGCGTGTATACTAAATAATTAAATACAAAAGTATATTTAATAGTTAATGCTGAAATGTAATTAATAATTAAAACAAAAGTATAATTGATAATTAAATACTGAAAGTATAATTAATAGTTAAGTACAAAAGTATAATTGATAATTAAATACTGAAAGTATAATTAATAGTTAAGTACAAAA
>ENA-OUQF01000043-OUQF01000043.1-human-gut-metagenome-genome-assembly--contig:-NODE-43-length-146713-cov-24.896753_pt1 | contig 146713 bp, 151 predicted proteins | sample MGYA00237947_ERZ548826 | MGnify/ENA primary metagenome ERZ548826 (study PRJEB26490, sample SAMN05194701) | human gut metagenome | biome: terrestrial biome; feature: human-associated habitat... | reverse complement strand
AGAGCACTTGACTTTTAATCAAGTTGTCCGGGGTTCGAATCCCCGATGTCTCATTAAAAAAGAGATGCGTTTTGCATCTCTTTTTTTGCTAGGTGGCACAACTAAGAAGTGCTATGTAGTAACCTAGCGTTTGGGTTTTGGGTTACCTACAGTGTGGTACTGCGTGGGTAACCTTTTTTGTTAGTTAATTAAATTTTTGATTTTGTCTTTGGCTGCGTCTAAGTCCTGACACTCTTCCAACATTAGTAATATCTTATAAATCATTTTTTCTTCGGTTTGCTTAACCAATTCTTCCGTATTATTCAATTCTTCCATATGCCTCATTCCTTTCTTAGTTATGCCATTTATTACTACTATATTAGTATATAACATTATACATAATTTGTCAATAATTATAAAAGTATATTTATAAATATTCTATATACTGAATTTATAAGCCTTTAAAAAGCAATCATCAATTTTATACACATCAACATCAGAAATATCACATTGAGCTGCAATATGTATATATTGCCTGGTAACATTATAATCCGAATGTCCCAAAAGTAAACGGAGTACTTCCAACGAGCCACCACTTAAAATAAATGAAGTTGCAAATGTATGTCTAAGCAAGTGAGGATATATATTTTTGTTATTATATTTTTTCAATTTGCTAAACATACAATTAATAGCCTTATCAGTTATACGCTTATCATCAGACAAAATAAGAGCTACAGAGCTAGTAGTTAATGAACGATATTCAGTTATATAAGTAGACAGAAGTTTAACAACATTAGCAGGCAGAGGTAACATTCTTGATTTATTAAATTTACTATTAACAATTTTAATATAATTATTTTCTAAATCAACATCATCAAGATTTAAGTTAATAACTTCACTTTTACGAAGTCCACAACAAAGCATAAGCGAAAATATAAGCTTATTTCTAATTTTCAATGGACTTTTATTGATACCATATTTATATTTAGCAACATCAACACCAGATAAAGGAACAACCATTCTATTATCTGGGCGTGGTACTTTAACATTAATAGTGATATTTTCTTTCAAAATATTTTCAGTATAAAGATAATTTAAAAATACCTTTATAGCTCTTGAATAAGTACGGACGGAAGTATTAGTAATATCCCTTTTTCGCTGATATGTAATATAACCGATATAATCCATTTTTGAAAGTTCATTAACATTAAAATTTAAACTTCCTTTTAAATCAACTAAATACTTACCAAAAAAAGATAAATTATTCAAATAATAATTCACTGTACTATCAGCAGCATAACTTAAAAGATATTCAATAAATATTTTAACACATTCACTGTATAACATAATCAACCTCTTTCTGGAAAAGCATTTTATTGTCTAAATTGTTACGCAAATAAGAGCCCTCTAATTGGTTGTATATAAAACTCATATCGCCATCAAAATATTTAATAATACCAGACAATGTAGGCATACATTGCTTATTAATCCATTCAATTTTACTATCAATAGTCTTAATTGATTTATTAACAGACAAATGACATTTTGAAACATTACCCAAAAAATCAAGCCATAATTTCTGAGTAGTACAATTTTTTCGTTCTGTTCGGTCTAAATTAATAAATCTTAAATATTCATTCAAAATTTCAAAAAAAAGAACACCACAACAATCATTTTTTATAATAATATCAATTACATCATTAGCTTTATCTCCCTTAAGCTCCAGCTCCCACCTATTCCAAAAGTCAAGTTCACTATCCTTTTCTAATTTTTTATCATAAACCCTCAAAAAAATGTCTGAAACCCTACTACCAAAATAAATAGTGTGACCCTTTAATTCACTACAACTAATTTTTCTCTTAATAATACTTTCAAAATTTTTAAATTTAGAAATAATCATATTGTTATTTAAACATTCAAGAATACTTTCAGTAGAATAATATTTTCCACAGTAATCATCAAGAGCTAAATCAAGCCTAGTAATTTTTCCATTATCCCTAATAGTTTTAAAAAGCAAAGGAAAATAAGTCCTAGAAAATTCTTCAACATTAACAGCAATAGTTCCAAAAGGAGTAACCTCACTTCTTGACAGAATAAATCCTTGAAAAAAAATAAAAATAGAGCTGCCAGTTACTCTAAAATGACAACCCATATCATCATTACCTTGCCAAAAAATAGCAATAGAACAGCTTTTATGTTTGCCATATTTAGAATAACCCAAAGCTCCATTTTCCTTAACATTAAAATCTGCAAAATCCAAACCGACTAAAGAACAAGCAGAAACAATATTCTTGATTTTCAATGTGAACTCCAACCAATCAACAGATATTTCAAAACCATTATACATATCTTTTAACATTTCCATTTTAAACTTCCTTTCTGACCCCCCTATTAGTGTAAGGGGGTAAAGGCAAGGTTGGCAAGCGGGGTTTGCTCAACCTAAGCCTTTTTTTCAATCTATTTTTTACTTGAAATTCTTTTCCTAAATTTACGATTAGTCCCTTTGACACCAATCTTTAAAGGATTGTACACACTTTCAACGCGTTTTTCCAAAATTTCCTCGTTGGATATAAATTCAGTCTTTTTTACATTATTTATTATTTCATTAGTATCATAAGCACCATAATCAGCGTCAGTAATAAAAGATAACCTAGAAAATTCACAACGCAGGAATTGCCTATTTAAATTTTCGTACATAAAAGCATCGTAAAAAGTATTAGTTGTAAATCGCCAGACTTTGTTACAATCGACAACATAACTTGTAACATCTCTTAGCAGCTTATCAATATGCTCAAAACGCTGTGCAGTTCCAATAAGTTGCAAGTGAGATTTACGGTTTTGCAACATCTGAAATAAAACTTCCATAGGAAAACTCTTGTATTCCCTAGAGTTCCACAAAGTACTTATTTCATCAATAAAAACAATAGTATATGGTTTAGCCTCTAAAATCTGATGATAATTTACCAAAGGAGTATACTCTATTCCTTGTAATGAAATATTAGATATAACATTCAACTTATATCTTTTAGCTGTAGATATAACATATTTTGTAGCAGACAAGGTTTTGCCCTTGCCAAAAAGACCGGTGTAAAAAATAAGGCCATATCCATTCCATTCTTTCCACTTTTTGCACTTAAAATAATTTAAAATATCTTTGACACCATAATAAACAACATCTTTTAAGTGTATAATAAAAAAGAATACATACTTACGGAATAAAATAACAAGGAATAAACCAAACAATAAAATAATAGACATTAGTAAGCTCCTTTCTTAACAAAAGAGAACAACATTCCAATAAACTCAAAAAGAGCAAAAAGTACGAAAATCTCTATAATTGTACGAGGTGTCAAAACATCAGGGTTACTAAACCACTCTGTAAGAAATTCCTGCATATCATCACATCCTTCCTATTCTTAAATTTCTTAAAATGACTTTAAAACCATAGCCAATAAGCCAAGCATAAAACCACATTGTTAATAAATCATATATTTCTTTCAAATAATCCATTTTTTTACCTACTTTCTTCTTAATTATCAAAAATACGATAAACAACATACGAAACAATGGATATAAGCATTGATAAAATAAATATATCTAAAAAGCTAAAGGTATACCCAAAAATAGTTAATTTACAATTAAAAATACACAAAACAGCGTCAAAAAGATATTTCATATTATCTATAAAATCACATCCTTTATAATTACAATAATTTTCAATAACAACAATAAACACAATACTGCAAGAACAGGATTGCTACTAATAATACTTAAAGACGCAGTGAAAAATGCCTTTATAAATCCAAAAACGATACTTAAATTATTAGATACTAAATCAATAAAATCACTCATAAATGCCCCCTTTAATGAACAACCAATTTAAACAACGCAATAATAACCATAAAGGTTACACCTGTGCCTATCAAAGCCCAAAGCCACTCAGGAATATAAGCAAATACACCACCAAGCAAAGACAAAAGACCATTGTCCCCAATAAGTCCAAAGCCACTTATGATAGAATTAATAAAACCCTCATTTGTTGTACTATTAATAGTTGTAAAATCATCTTTTGTATACGAGTAGCCATTATCTTTTGAATAGTCTGTTTCATTTTTTATCGGTTGTTTGTTATATGAATTGTCTTCACTACCAGAAGAATATACACTCACTCCGTTTTTGCTTACAAAAACACGAATAAAAGCATAATCTGATTTTTTAACATCATCAATACTATGATTTTGAACAACAAAAGCAAAACATATATTGTCAGTATCTGCTGCTAAAGCATATCGTTTCACTATATTTGAAATATCAAATTTGACCTTATTAGTAGCAGAAGTATCATAATTATTATTAATAATTTGACTATTTTTTTTAAACACTTTAGGCAAACCATTATCAAAATAGTTTGGTGGCATATGGTAATCTAAATCAAAATTGTAAACCCAACCAACTTCCACAACAGAATACATATCAGTTGTATCTTTATACTGTTGCCATACAAGGGTTAAATCATATATATTATCATTAGCACAATACGCATCAAGTTTTTGTGGAGTTTCACATTTATAATCATCACTAACATAAAATGTATCTTCCAGATTTAAGTTGCCATTAACAAGATAATCGTATGCTTTCTCATACGATAAATAAATGGGAGCAGTACCAGAAACAACCACAGCATTAGAAACGCCATAATATCCAAAAGCAGTATTTTTTTCGAGTGGCGTTTTCCAAAAATCTTGCTGAACTTTTACTTTTTCTTCGTTGAAAACATACGAATAGTCGCACCATATCCAAGCCAAAGAACACTCATCAAACACCTCACCATTATTATATAAACACAAAGTATGTATATACACATAACCATTACTTTGTTTTTCAATATAATAAGTAATTTTATTCCACTTAGTCTTATCCTGGCGTGAACCAATCGTAATAAGTCCGTCGTGGTCAGTATAATTTCCAGACCCCCCTGTAGGGTGTACAGTCCAATAGTCGAATTTATCTTGAATATCAAACAAAGTCTTATCCGGATAAATAACATTGACAGCATAACCATAATCAGCAAAACATACCACAGAAAACATAGCAGTAAACGCAAATATAAGTAAAATACTTAGATATATTTTTTTACTTTTCAATTTCTTCATATAAAACCTCCTTTTTTTTGAAAAAAGAGGAAGAATATTTCTTCCTCTTTTCACAATATAAACTAGTTAGCAGTGCGTCTTGCTTTTCTAAAGATACGGAAACCTAAAGGAATGAGTGTTCCACCAACAAGCAGAACAGCCATAAGCGAATTGCCAGTAATCATATCGATTGCACCATTAAATAATGATGTACAAGATGTTATAGCGGTAGTAATCCATTCAGCCATACTTTTTATTCTCCTTTCATTTTTTTTCTTATAAAAACCTAAAAAGGTTATAAGCTATTAATCTCCATCCATTTTTATCACACCACACAAATTAAAAACAAAAGTAATCTACTAACAGTAATCATATAAACGCCTAGCCTATTTTTATATCTACAATAGTAGAGCGACCATTAATATAATCTGTTATAAGAGTAATATTCTTATGGAAATCTTTATCAGTTATTTTACTAAAAACCTCATCAGATACCCATAAAGTTTCAAGCGCAGAACCAGATACCTCTAAACTATATCTTAAATCAAAATCATTTACAGGGCGAATACAAAAAAGCTGATTATAAACCTCTCCTTTCTTACCTTTAAATTTCTTCTTTCCTACAAGTATCATATTTTTTCTTTCCTTTCCTACCAAACTTATGGTATAATAAATATTAAATATAAAAATATACAAAAGACATATATAGATGTCTACATAGAATAGAATATCATAGACATCTATATATGTCAATAGAAATCTACAGAAAAAGGAGAAAAAAGTGGGAACATATAAAAATAAAGCTTATACCTTAAGGTTAGATAATGACCTAATGGAAAAAATAAGAGAAATAGCTGAAAAAGAAGATAGACCATTATCTAAACAAATAGAAAGAATAATAAGACAATATATAGAAAACTATGAAAGAGAAACAAATTCAAAATATGTAAATGTAGGAAGAGATAACAATGGAAATGTAAATATACAATAATCAAAGGAGAATAAAAATGGATATACAACAACTAACCGAAGGCTTTTTAATTTTAAAAATAATTATAGGAGTACTAAGTATAGCTTTATCTATAGCTGTAATAGATGCAATTTTAAAATTATATAGCATAAATAATAAAATGGATGAATTATTAAGAAATCAAAACGATATTGAAAATTTACAGTTAAATACACAAAATGAAATAATTGATATATTAAAGAAAATAGAAATGAATACAAGACAAAGAAATTAATACGCTGCTTAGCGCTGAAAGCTGCCACTTGTCACCTCGGTCAGATCATTACATTAGATAATCAAGGCACTTGATAGGACGAGCCTACCAAGTACCCATATACACTATGGTTTTTTTGGCTGCCTTTAATAAAATAAAGTCAAGTATTTTCTTCCTTTTTTTTACTTCATAAAAAAAAGAGTAAAATTCTTGACTTCATTTTTTTGGCAAAAAACAGAGTATGAAACTTTTAATCAAGTTGTCCGGGGTTCGAATCCCCGATGTCTCATTGAAAAACCGACCAGATTATCTGGTCGGTTTTTTGTTACTAGGTGGCACAACTAAGAAGTGCTATGTAGTAACCTAGTTTTTTTGGGTTTGGTTGTCTACTATGTAGGCAACCTTTTTTTGTTAGTTAATTAAATTTTTAATCTTATCTTTGGCTGCGTCTAAGTCTTGACATTCTTCCAACATCAGTAATATTTTATAAATCATTTTTTCTTCGGTTTGCTTAACCAATTCTTCCGTATTGTTCAATTCTTCCATATGCCTCATTCCTTTCTTAGTTCTACCTTTTTTACTACAGCATTATTATATACAAACTTTTTGGTAAGCAAAGCTAATTATAAATGCGTTAAAAAGCAATTAGAAAAGAAAACCTTACAATATGTGAAGATAAAATGTAAAAAATACCACAAATTAGTTGCATATAAATATAAATGTGTTTATTATGTATACAACACAAAGTAAAAGCAGGTGGATAAAATGAAAATGTTACTTACATTAGATGAAAAAGATTACACAGATGATATGCCGGTATTTGAAAAACATACTGTAAGAGCAATTATTGAAAAAGACGGAAAATATAGCATGCAGCAAAGCGGAAAAGGAGAATATAAAATTCCGGGCGGTGGTGTAGAGGGAGGCGAAACACACCTTCAAACCCTTGCCAGAGAGGTTGAAGAGGAGGTTGGACTTGTAATTATACCCGAGTCAGTACAGCCAATAGGTGAAATTTTGGAGCTTAGAGAGGACAAGATGTGTAAGGGGCAAAAATATGTATGCCATTCATATTTTTATAAATGTAAGGTTGAGGACAAACAGGTACCTACAAGAATGACAGCTAGTGAGCTTGAAAAGGGATTTCAGCCAGTGTGGGAAAAGTTAAGTAGAATTGTAGATAACAATGATAAAGTAATTAAAGAAAAGTGGCTAAAGAGAGATACAGAATTTTTGCGATTAATACTAGAAGGCAAGGTAATTTGTGAATAAATGGACGAAAAGCTTATAAAACCTATGTATTTGGCACCTATGGAGGGACTCACAGGCTATGTTTTTAGAAACACATATGAAAGAATATACGGAAAAATTGAAAAATATTTTACACCCTTTATTGTGCCTGTAGTAAAGAGAGAGTTTAAGGATAGGGAACTAAGAGATATATTACCTAAAAATAATGAAAATATGAATACTGTACCTCAAATATTGACAAATAAAAGTGAAGATTTTTTGAGAACAGTTAATAATTTGAAAAATTATGGTTACAAAGAGATTAATATAAATATGGGCTGTCCTTCAGGAACTGTTGTTGCAAAAAATAAAGGGGCAGGCTTTTTAGAGTATCCAGAAAGAATTGACCAGTTTTTATATGAAATATTTGAAAAAACTGACATTAAAATCTCGGTAAAAACCAGAATAGGAATGGAATCTGAGGAGGAATTTTATGAAATTTTAGAGGTGTTTAATAAATACAAGTTAGAAGAGTTAATAGTTCATCCTAGATTAAGAATAGATTATTATAAAAATAATATACATATGAATATGTTCCAGTACGCTTACGAAAATTCTAAAAACCTGTTATGCTATAACGGAGATATTTGTACAGGTGAGGATTATAGTAATATAATCAGCAAATATAGTAAAATTAACGCTGTAATGATAGGCCGAGGATTAATTGCAAACCCTTGCTTAACAGAAGAAATTTACAGTAACTATTCTAATGTGGCTGATTATTGTATGCAAAAGAAAAAAAACAAAATTAAGTATGAGCGTCTTTTCAAGTTTCATAATGAGCTGTTAGAGGGCTATGCTGAGGAAATTAAGGAGAGTAATAATATATTGTTTAAAATGAAGGAAATGTGGTTTTATTTTGAAAAGAATTTTTCTGATGAAAAGGAAATTAAAAAGATAAAAAAAGCAAAAAATATAGAAGAATATAAGATAAGTGTGGAAAGACTTTTTGAAAAGTATATGTAGAAAAGTGAGATTAAAATATTGTAAAAAATAATGTAAAAAAGCAAAGTAATAACTAATGTTTTGATTTAGTTATTACTTTGCTTTTTTACATAGATATAAAGTTTTATCGTATATCCTTAAAAATACTTAATGAGGGAAGGGGGTTACCGGAAAAATCAAATAGTGCCTGATTATCCCAGGAAGAACCGCCATAATATTTACCAGCATCATCAGGGTCATAGGAGCCGGAAAAGCTGGTTGCCCAGCCACTACCATATTTTTCCCATTTTTTAGAATTTTCCTCATATGAATTACCAACAGCTATCCAAGCCGGCTCCCAGTAAAAAAATCCAATGGAATTAGGAATAGTACAAAGAGTTTGGGCTAAAGCCTCTATGTAGGAGCGTTGACCTGCTGGAGATATATCATAGGTTATATCCCTATAATTATCTCCATTGACATTGTTGGTAAAATAGTCAGTATCATCAAGGGTATAAGGATATGCAGTTTCGGCAACTAACACTTTTTTATTATAATTAGCAGAAATACTTGAAAGAACAATATTTAGATTTTCAAGAGTTCCATGCCAGTAAGGATAATAGGAGGTAGCAAAAACATCGTAGTCTACATTGTGTTGGTCAAGGGCAGCAGCAATAGTGGAATAATTATCTTTTATTTCAGGGTTAGTAAAATGAAGAACTGTTTCTAAACTTAAATTGTTTGAAACAGCTATATCACGCACTGCCTTAATTCCAGAGGAAAGAAGTGTACATATATTATCCCAGCTTGTTTCTCCGCAAAAATTGTAATTAGTTTCGTTACCTATTTGCACCAGCTTAATTTCTATATTGTTTTCGATAAATTGATTAAGACAATTAACAGTGTAGTCATAAATTGCCAGCTTTTTTTCTAAAAGTGACATATTGCTCCAAGCCTTTGGCACCTGTTGCTTAGAAGGGTCAGCCCAAAAATCTGAGTAATGAAAATCAATATATAAAGGTATATTGTAGGCACTGGCCCGCTTTCCTATAGCCAGTGCAGTTGCAAGGTCATTATGACCACCGCCGTAGGAGTTGTGGCTTTCGTCATAGGGGTCATTAAAAATACGAACTCTTATACAGGTTACACCGTTGTCAGCTAATAACTTAAAAATGTCACATTTATTATTATTTTCATCATAAAAAACTACACCAGACTCCTCTAGGGAAATAATACTAGAAATATCCACGCCTGTTATAAAACTGTCCTTTAGGTTATAGGAATTAGAATTATTAGAGGAATTATTATCAGTGGAAATAGCAGTGTTGTTAGGAGTATCAGCACAGCCTGTCAGAAATGTACCTGCTGAAATAATAATACTTATGTATAAAATGTAATATAGCAATTTTTTTTCTATAAAAGCAGCATAGTTTAAAATATTTCTCATAAAAACCTCACTATAATAAAAAAATGTAGAATTAACTGGTATTTGATAATTTAATTTTATGGTATCTGCTCTTACAAGTCAATAATTTAGCTATGACAAGATTGGGCAGGGGCAGGGACAGATTTAATAAAACAGCCATAAATAGGCAGATAGCCTTAAAATTATAAATTAAATGTATTTTTATACAATATACTTATATTAAATTCACACAATAAAATCGAATATTCACGCAAAATTAATGACAAATTTTTAAGCATATAGTATAATCTCAGGTGTAAGTTAAATGTTACATATGAAATAAAAGGAGGATTTGCCATTATGGGAATTATTTCAAGATTTAAAGACATTATGTCAGCAAACATCAATGCACTTTTAGATAAGTGTGAGGATCCAGAAAAGATGATTGACCAATATTTAAGAAATTTGGAAAGCGATTTGGGAAAGGTTAAGGCTGAAACCGCTGCTATTATGGCAGAAGAAACAAGAGCAAAGAGAGAGCTTGATGAATGTAACGCCGAAGTTACAAAATATCAGAATTACGCTGTTAAGGCTGTAGAGGCCGGAAACGATGAAGATGCTCGTCAGTTCCTTGTAAAGAAAAATCAGTTAGTAGAAAAACAGGCTGCATTACAGCAGGCATATGATTTGGCAGCAGCAAACGCAACAAAGATGCGTCAGATGCACGACAAGCTTGTAAAAGATATAAATGAATTAAATTCTAGAAAAGATGCTATTAAGGCTAAGATTGCAGTAGCGAAGACACAGGAAAGAATCAACAAGATGGGTTCAAGTGTTGCTGGCGCAGAAAACAATATGTCAGCATTTGCCAGAATGGAAGCAAAGGCAGATAAGATGTTAGACCAGGCAAATGCTATGGCTGAGCTTAATGCTTCTTCAGAGGATGCAAATGTAGAAAATCTTGCAGCTAAGTATGAAAATACATCTACAACATCACCAGAGGTTGATGATGAATTAGCAGCACTTAAAGCATCACTTGGTAAATAGTATATAGAAAGAGAGCTAGAAAATGGGACTTTTCAGTAATCAATTATCTAATGTAGTTGAATGGCAGGAAACTAGAGATGATGTTATGTTCTGGAAATGGAACAATGACGAAATCAAAAAGGGAAGCCGTCTTATTATCAGACCTGGTCAAGATGCAATCTTTATGTACAATGGTAAGGTAGAAGGTATTTTCGAGGACGAAGGCAGTTTTGATATTGAGTCACAGATCATACCATTCCTTTCATCATTAAAGGGATTTAAGTTTGGTTTTAACTCAGGTATTAGAGCAGAGGTTCTTTTTATAAATACAAAGGAATTTACTGTAAGATGGGGTACAAAGAATGCTATTAGTATTCCTGCTCCAAACCTTCCGGGTGGTATGCCTATTAGAGCATTTGGTACCTTTAATTGTAAAATTTCTGATAGAGCTGCACTTATTGATAAGGTTGCAGGTATTAAGCAGATGTTTACAGTTGAAGATGTTAGGGAAAGAGTTGTTGCCTTATTAGACCAGCTTCTTATGAAATGGATTTCAAAAGAGGGCAAGGATATGTTTAACCTACAGGCAAATGCTTATGATATTTCAAAAGGTATTAGAGAAGATCTGGATATGGAAATATACAAAATAGGTATATCTATTACAGGCTTTGCTATTCAGAGCTTTTCTTATCCAGAAGAGGTTCAGGCAATGCAGAAGAAGGCAGCCAGCCAGTCGATGGTGGGTGATATGAATAGATATGCTCAAATGAGTATGTTAGATTCAATGGCTAAGGGTGGCAATGGTGGAAGCAATATGGGAAATATGGCTTCTCAAATGGCTGGAATGCAAATGGGCATGATGATGGGTCAGCAGATGGTTAATCAGATGTCTGGTGCCATGAATAATATGGGTCAGCCACAGCAGGCTCAGGGCTCACTTCCGGTAGAACCACCTAAGTTTTGTCCAAATTGTGGAACACCTACAAATGGTAATAAGTTCTGCGGAAATTGTGGAACAAAATTGACACAATAAGTTAGTTCATAAAATCTATTTTAGTATCAGTAATGTAAGGATATTTACTTGGATTTAGATATATATAAGATAGATATATTAATTTTGTTATATAAAATTTAGATGTAAAGAGCAGTAAAGAGAGTGGATTTATCCACTCTCTTAACTTGCCTAAGGAGCAATATGAGTATATACGATACACTGAATGAGCAGCAGCAAAAGGGTGTGTTTACCACAGAAGGTCCTGTGTTAATATTAGCAGGCGCAGGCTCAGGTAAAACTAGAGTAATAACACACAGAATAGCGTATTTGATTGAAGAAAAAGGTGTAAACCCATGGAATATTATGGCTATTACATTTACAAATAAAGCAGCAGGAGAAATGAAGGAAAGAATAGACAATCTTGTGGGATTTGGCTCAGAGCATATTTGGGTAAGTACATTCCATTCTTCCTGTGTAAAAATACTTAGAAGGTATATAGATAGAATAGGCTATGATTCTAATTTTACAATATATGATACTGATGACATGAAAAATGTCATGAAGGATGTTTGTAAAAGATTAAATATAGATACAAAAAATTTGAAGGAGAAAACGATACTATCATATATTTCCAGTGCAAAAAATGAAATGATTTCTCCAGAAAGGTATATGAGAGAGGCCAATGACTTTCATACCAAGCAGATTGCCAATGCTTATGTGGAGTATCAAGCTGCACTTAGAAAAAATAACGCATTAGATTTTGATGATTTATTGGTAAAGACAGTAGAGCTGTTTGACAAATGTCCAGATGTGCTGGAGTCATATCAAAACAGATTAAAGTATATAATGGTAGATGAGTATCAGGATACAAATACAGTTCAGTTTAAGCTTATTAGCCAGTTGGCTATGAAGTATAGAAATTTATGTGTAGTAGGTGATGATGACCAGTCTATTTACAAATTCCGTGGTGCAAATATCAAAAATATTTTAAACTTTGAAAAGGTATTTGAGGATGCTACAGTTATTAAACTGGAGCAAAATTACCGTTCTACCTCTAATATTTTAAATGCTGCCAATGCAGTTATTAAAAATAATAGAGAAAGAAAAAATAAAGCATTGTGGACAGATAAGGACGATGGAGAAAAGATAGCTCTTAATATTTACGAAAATGGATATGAGGAGGCAGATGCTATTGCAAGAGATATTGCAAAAAATGTGGCAGCAGGAGAATGTACCTATAACAGCAATGCCTGCCTTTACAGAACTAATGCTCAGTCCCGTGTAATAGAAGAAAGACTTGTGGCACTTAATATACCTTATAGGCTTGTAGGTGGTGTTAATTTCTACCAAAGAAAAGAAATTAAGGATATGCTGTGTTATTTAAAAACAGTTGATAATGGTAGGGATGATCTGGCAGTTAAGCGTATAATTAATGTTCCAAAAAGAGGAATAGGTCTTACAAGTATTGATAAAATCCAGCAATATGCCGATTTTGGCGGCATTAGCTTTTTTGATGCCTGTATGGAGGCTGACAGAATACCTGGACTTGGAAGGGCACTTAGTAAGATTAATGAATTTGTTAATACTATAAGAGTAACTAGAAGCCTACTAGCTGATGGAAGCTCTCTTAAAGAAATTATGGAATACATTATTAAGCAGACAGGGTATGTAAAAGAGCTGGAAGCAGAAAATACTGATGAAGCAAAAGACAGAATTGGAAATATTGACGAACTTGTTTCAAAGCTGGTAGATTATGAAACTGGTGTTGATGAGCCTTCATTATCAGAATTTTTAGAAGAAGTGGCTCTGGTAGCAGACATTGACTCAATGGATTCAAATGCAGATTATGTAGTATTAATGACTATTCATAGTGCAAAGGGTTTGGAATTTCCTAATGTTTACTTGTGTGGTATGGAGGAGGGCTTATTCCCGAGCTATATGTCCATAAATTCAGATGACCCTTCTGATATTGAAGAGGAAAGAAGACTTTGTTATGTTGCAATTACCAGAGCAATGAATAAGCTTAACATTAGTCTTGCAAAAATGAGAGTTGTAAGAGGTGAACAGCAATACAACAAGCCATCCAGATTTTTATCTGAAATACCAACCGAGCTTTTAGGCGAAGAAAAAAAGAAAATGCCTACAAAGGCTAGTGCCATAAGTGGTTTTGGCAGAAGTGGAGGCTTTGGAAGTTCGTCAGGTGGTTTTGGAAAGAAATCTATGTCTGCCAGCGAGCTTTTAAGCAGCAACGCCTTTGATAAAAGAAAAACTGACAATACCTCATTGGAATATGGAGTAGGTGATACTGTAAAGCATATGAAATTTGGCGTTGGAAAGGTATTATCAATAGATGATGCTGGCAGAGATTTTGAGGTGCTTGTAAATTTTGAAACTGCTGGTCAAAAAAGAATGTTTGCATCTTTTGCAAAACTTAAAAAAGTGTAGTATTAATTCATTAAATATGTTATACTATTGCTGTGAAAACTATGTACATGTCACTATGAAGTGATAATATATATTATAAAGAAAGGGAAAAAATATGAATAAAGTTGAAGAATTAATTGCAGCAACAAAGTTGGGAGAATTAATGGGAAAAAAAGAAAAAGAAGAAAAATGCAATAAAGTATGGTGGATAGTTGCTATAGTTGCATCTGTATTAGCAGTTGCAGGTATCAGCTTTGCATTATACAAATGCTTCTCAAACAAGAAGTATGATGAATTTGATGACTTTGAAGATGACGATTTCGATGACGACTTCTTTGAAGATGATTTTGCTGAATAGGTTTGAGTAATCCAAGAGGCACTTACGCCACTATAAGGCGCAGGTGCCTTTTTAGATAAAAGACAATTATTAAAAGACTAAAAGAAAGCATATTTAAAAATACTTTATAATGTAAGTTCTACAATACACAGATAGTATGAAGGAGAGGTAGAACATGAGAAAAAATATATTTTTGGCAAATAAGAAAAAAATAAGATTATTAGTTACAGCTATAGGCTTAGCACTGTCGATTACTGCCTGTGGGTGTGGGGAAAAACAAAGGGTAAGTGAGAATGATGGCCGTATAGAAGCTGAATTAATGCAAAATACCAGGCAAATAGATAAGGTCACAGAAAACAATAGTGAAAATCAAAAAAATGAAGATAAAGACTTAGATTTAGAAAAGACCAGTACAACCAAAAAGAATGGCAATGATAGTACGACTACTTCTAAGAAAAATGACAATAATAGTGCGACTACTTCCAAAAAGGCTGATGGAAATAACAGTAATGACAATACTAGGAAAAATGTAGAAAATACTACAAAACAAAGCCAGACAAAGGCTGCCACTAATGCAGCTAATGAAACTACTAAGGCAGCAAATAATGTGCCGCAGCCTACTACAAAGGCTGTACAGCCAACAACTACAGCGGCAAATACTAATAGTAATAGTATTGTTCAGGCTTCGGATGATGTAAATGTGGCTGCTAAAAAAATAGTTGCAGCTATTATTACAAACAATATGAATCAGGAGCAAAAGGTAAGAGCAATACATGACTATATTATAAAGACAGTTAGATACGAAATAAGTGACAATTACGATATATACACTGCAAAGGGAGCACTTATAAACAAGGTTGCGGTCTGTCAAGGCTATGCTTTGGGATTTAAGGCACTTTGCGATGAAGCAGGCATTAAGTGTGAAATGGTATATGGAACAGGTACCTCGGCAGGTCAAAGCATATCCCACGCCTGGAATGTAGTATGTGTAGATGGGCAATGGTATCAAATTGACACTACCTGGGATGACCCCATAATAGATAGCATATCAGAGGATGAATGTAAAAAAGGTGCAAATCTTTCGTATGCTTATTATCTTATACCGGATTCAATTATGTATATGGACCATACAGCGAAAAATCCACCTAGGGTATGTACCTCTGCAAAGTATGAGAAAACCAGCGGCTACATATCAAATGCAAATGATTTTTCAAATAAAGTATATAGTGCTATAAAGGCAGCAGGAAAGCAATCCAGCTATGTAGTAGATATACAATGCCCAAAGAAAAGCACAGAACAGTATTTTAGTGGTGACATATTTACTATATTAAATAATGGTGTAAAGCAGTATGGAGATGGTTATGCAAATAAAGTAAAATACACTTGTGGTGGTAATGGAAAATATGATTTTAGAAGGGTTACATTTATGGTTAATTGGAATTAACATAAATATTGATTTATTTTACAGTAAATTTACGGAGGCAGAAAATGAAAAAAGATAATCCAGGAAGAGATTTAGCTTTATTAATATTAGGAATGGTGCTTACTGTTGCAGGACTATATTTGTTTTTTTCACAGGTATCAGTATCCTCATCATTTTTCGGTGGAAGAGTGGATTTTTGGGGAATTATGGGAAGCGGTGTTCCTACGGGAATGATTATAATTCCACTCATTATAGGTGTAGTATTAATGGTAATATTCCCAGATAGAATATGGCCAAAGGTTGTTTCTGGATTAGCAGTGCTTATAATTTTACTTGCTATTATTAGTTCGGTCAGACTAAGCTACAACAATAGCAACTTCTTTAATTTTATTTTACCAATATTAATGATTTTTATTGGCGCAGCACTATGTCTTAGAATATTATTTGGAACAGATAAGAAGGATAAGTAAGGAGATATTATGAAAAAAGGCACTGAATATATAGGAAAAGTTATAAAATATGAATTTCCTAATAAGGGAATTATTGAATATGTAGAAGATACACCAGAAGGCGTAGTAAAAACTAATGTTGTAGTAAAGGGTGCAATGAAGGAGCAGGTTGTTAAATTTGTTCTTTCTAAGAAAAGACATGGCAAGGGCGAAGGCCGTTTGGTTGAGGTAATAGAGAAAGCACCAAACCAGACAAAGGCTCCGCTATGCCCACACTTCAGCCTTTGTGGCGGCTGCACATATCAGGAATTTGATTATGACACACAAAAGGATATAAAAATGGGGCTGGTAAAGGATATTGTAGATAAGGTAATTAAGGATGATTACGAATTTGAAGGGATTTTAGGCAGCCCTTACGAATGGGGCTATAGAAATAAAATGGAGTTTTCCTTTGGTGATGAATATATGGGAGGTCCATTAGCCTTAGGACTTCATAAGAAGGGCAGCTTCTATGACATAGTATCATTAAATCAGTGTAAAATCGTAAATGCTGATTATAATAGAATTGTAGAGGGAACTTTGAAATTTTTTAAAGAGAAAAACATTCCTTTTTATCATAAAATGAAGCATACAGGCTATTTAAGACATTTGTTAGTAAGAAGAAGCATTAAAAATGGTGAAATACTTGTTGCCTTAGTAACAACCTCAGACTTTGAGGCTGATGAGTGTATGGGTATGACAAAGACAGATATGCTGGAAAGCTACAAAAATATGATTTTGTCATTAGACCTGGATGGAGAGATTGTTGGCGTATTGCACATTATTAATGACGGCTTGGCAGATACTGTAGCAAGCGACCACGCTGAGGTTTTATATGGAAGAGATTATATAACAGAAAGCATATTGGGACTTGAGTTTAAAATCTCTACCTTCTCCTTCTTCCAGACTAATTCTCTTGGAGCAGAGGTGCTTTACGAGAAAGCAAGAAGTTATGTGGGAGAAACCAAGGACAAGGTAATTTTTGACTTATACAGTGGAACAGGAACTATTGCACAAATGCTTGCTCCTGTAGCAAAAAAGGTTGTAGGCGTTGAAATTATAGAGGAGGCTGTAGAAGCAGCCAGAGAAAATGCAAAGCTTAATAAACTAAACAACTGTGAGTTTATAGCAGGTGATGTGCTAAAGGTAATCGATGAAATAGCAGAAAAGCCAGATTTAATCGTACTAGACCCACCTCGTGACGGTATCAATCCAAAGGCACTCTCAAAAATTATTGACTTTGGGGTAGATAAGCTGGTTTATATCTCTTGTAAGCCAACGAGCCTGGCAAGGGATTTAGAGGTGTTGCAGGAGAGAGGGTATAAGGTGGAAAAAGTGTGCGCAGTGGATATGTTTCCGGAAACGGTGCATGTGGAAACGGTTGTCAAATTATCCCTCAAAAAAGATATACCTAAGATTGAGGTCACAATGGAGCCTGATAAAGAGAGTAATTACACGCCAGAGGAAAAGGCTACTTATCAGAAGATTAAGGATTATGTAAAGGACAAGTATGGTGTGAATGTGCATACTTCTTATATTGCAAAGGTGAAGCGGATGTGTGGACTGGATATGGGCGAAAATTATAATAAGTCCAAGAAAGAGAATCCAGAAGTGAAGCAGTGCCCGCAGGAGAAGGTGGAGTATATTAAGGATGCGTTGAAGCATTTTAAGGTAATATAGAAGGAGGTATATTAGTGGGAATTGAAACAGCAAAAAATCAAAATTTATTGTATCACTTAACAAAACTGAGTAATTTGAAATCGATTATTGACCATGGAATGCTACCAAGAAGAAAAGTAATAGAGCAGAGACTTGGATTTGGAGATATTGCGGATGCACAAATAATATCAAAACGGCAGGAACTTGGTTTGGATATTTATACTCCATTTCATTTTCATCCATACTCAGCATTTGATGTTGTGGTAAAGCATAAATATCAAAATGAGGATATGATATATCTTTGTATTACTAGAAGAAAAGCACAACTTGATAATTATAAAATTTTACCTAAACATCCACTTTCGGTTAGTGAGTGTCAGTTGTATAATTATGATGAAGGATTTGAGAGAATTGATTGGGGAACTTTACAAGAAAAGAATAGACTCGATGGATATGCAAAACAGGTAAAAATGGCAGAGTGCCTTACCGAGAAGACGATATATATTAATGAATTTTATTGTATGTATGTAAAGTCCGATATAGTAAGAGATAAAGTGATTAGAATTTTGAATGATAATGGAGTCGATTTTCCACCACCCAATATATATATTCAAGAAGTTTGGTTTAATGTTTAAAATTCAAGAAGAAAGGAGGTTGCCATGATAGAATTTGTTACGGGCAATATTTTTGATTCTGGTGCAGATTGTCTCATAAATACGGTTAATTGTGAAGGGTTTATGGGAAAGGGCATTGCGTATCAGTTTAAGTTACGTTTTCCGCAAAATAATCTGGATTATGTTAAAGCATGTAAAACAGGAAAGCTTAGGATAGGTACTATTCATTATTATAAAGAAGACGGTATATGGATAGTGAATTTTCCGACTAAAGATAAATGGAGAGAAAAGTCTAAGATAGATTACATTGAAAAAGGTTTGGACATGCTTGTTAAATTTATTGCTGAATACAAACCTAAAGTAATTGCAATTCCACCATTAGGATGTGGGAATGGTGGCCTTGATTGGAATATTGTAAAACGGATTATTATTGATAAATTGCAAAGCTTTGAGGAAGGATATACTTTTTTAGTATATGAACCATCTATTTCTTATAAAGCTATACCTAAGCAAGTACCTGATATAAGTGTTTCAGGGCTGGCATTATTGCAAATACGATTGCATTTAAAAAAGTTTAATTCGTTAAGATTACAAAAGGCTGGTTATTTTACAAACTATTTTTTAGAAGAAGAGTATTTTAAGTTTGATAAATGGAAGTATGGACCATATGCACATTCAATAGACATTGTTGCAAAATCTTTGAATGAGTATCAAAAATATTATGGTTTAACTAATTCACACGACACATACGACAAAGTATATAATGTAATATGTAGTAAAAGGACAGAGGAAAAACTGGCAAAATTACTTCCCGCAATTGATAAAGCAACATCTTACGTTAACCAAATTGCAACAGACAAAAAATTGGAGGGAGTTGCCACTGTTCTGTTTATTGTTCAAAAGAATAATCCAATTTCTGAAGATGATATTGTTAAATGTTTTAAGGAATGGTCGGAGGACAAAGCAAAAAGATTTTCTAAAAGTTATATAATAGAGTGTATAAATTATCTGGTTGAAACAAATATAGTTACAAAAGATATTTGTGGAAATTACGAGATTTATGCAAATATGTGGAAATGATGTAATTATTTTAAAACCTGTAAGTATTGATTCAGCCTTGCTTATGATAAAAATTAAAGAGAGAAGAGTCATTTCTTATGTTAATATGTATTAGAGGGGGCTGTAAAAAAACTACCCTTAAAGAAAAATCGCTTAGGCCGTGAGGTTTAAGAGATTTTTTGGTATAATTAATTATGCTACTAATTAATAAACTTAATGGTAATTATACAGCTCGTCAACTGAAATTACCATTAGAAATCGAAAAATTAATTGATATTTCTGTGTAGTGATATAGTAAGATTTTCGGAATTATCAGTATACATTTTGGCAAAAGGAATACTTTTTCGCAAAAGAGAAGGAAGATGACGATATGAGAAGAAGAAAAGAAGAGTATAAGCAAAATAATTTCAATGGAAATATGAATTTTACAGGAAAAACTCAAATTGCAGCAGGAGATATTATCAATAATATCTCGGAAGAGAAGCAAAAGACGGCAAATTATGATCTAGAACCAAAATGGCGTAGTCCATTTACTTTAGCTGTTTTAGCATGGATTAGCACTATTATTGCAATTGTAGGAATGTTTCCGTTTGCCAAAATAGTAAAAAGTATAGTTTGCTTTTTTAGAGGGATGAATGGAAATACAATAAGTTTAGATATGCAGAAATATTCTATTATTTTTATAATATTTGTATTTTTATTTTTAATCTTTTTTACACTTAGAAGAATTACTAAAAAGCAAACGAGACATCCTTTGTTTTTCAATTTTGCAATTAGTGGTTATGGGAATAGATTGACCATAGAGAAAATACATATTGAAGGATGCCCTCAATGTGGGGGCAAAATGAAATATTATAATAAACCAGTGGAATGGAGAGAAATTCCTCGTAGTGATGGAGGAACGAAATGTGAAGTGACAAAAAGAATACCTGTGTTAGAATGTAGGCGAAATGCAGAACATTGGTATGCAGTTGATCCTGCCGAGGACAGGGTAAAGTAGTAACATTAAAAGGAATTTTCAAATGGTTAAGGTATTTACCCCACCCTTAAGTTAATAGTGTCACTTTCGCTATGCAGTATAAAATCAAAATTCAGGGGAATATTGAAACGGTTTGTCTGCTTTCAAAAAAACCTTGATTTTCTGCGGTTTGAGGGATATTAAGGAGCAAAAATGGATGCGTATTTTGTAGCCTTATGAATGAACCATTTGAATATCGTAGCAGAGGGGTGTTTTGAGACTCTACTGAATAATAGGCTTTTGCTAAAAGGTATCACTTTTGTGAAAATGTATGATACATCCTGGCAGGAGCCTTTTTGTATAATGTACTGGTCAAGCTTTTTTGTAACACTTTGTTCGATAAATACCTATATGTAACGAGCTTCCATTGGCGTCAAATAATTATTGTATGAATGAGAGCGAACATAGTTGTACCAATTTATATATTTCATAGTTAGCTCATCCATCATCTCTACATTTGAAAATGAAGTTACATTATAAAAGTTACTTTTAAAAGTATTATAAAATCTTTCCATAGGAGCATTGTCGTAGGGACAGCCAGCCTTACTCATGCTTTGGATTATATTGTTATCTTTGCAAAAATTTACAAAATCCCATGATGTAAACTGAGCTCCCTGGTTTGAATGCAGAATTATTTTAGGATATTTTTCCTGTTTTAGTGCTATTTTCAGAGTGTTTATTGCCAAATCGGTATTAATATAATTGCTGTTTAACGAAGCGACAGCAGACCTGTCATACAAATCAATAATTGAACAGTTGTATCTGAATTTTCCATTTGGCTGGCGCATATATGTGAAATCTGTGCACCATACTTTGTTCTTGCAGTCGACAGTAAAATTCTGGTCTAAGAGATTGTCAAAGATTTTATTCTTTTTGCCTGCTTTATAGCCTGGCTTGGAGTGCATAATGACAGCACATAAGTTCAATTCCTTATTCATATATTTATGCATAATGGTATTGCTTACTTCATATCCATAACGCTTAATAAAAATGCGCATAGCCCTATAACCTATAACACGGTTATTGTTGTAATAAACATACTTTATAAGCTCAAAAATATGTGCTAAGCGTTCGTGATATTATCGTCAATAAATCGATATACCACTAATCGATTTCCTTCGTGAAGAATGCCGCTGCTTTTTTTAGAAAAGCAATTTCCTTATCTTTCTCGTTAAGAATCTGATTTAATCTTCTAATCTCCCTGGCTTCATTAGATTCAGGTGTAGTGTTGGTGGTATAAAGGCATTCTTCCTTATACTGATTAACCCATTGGCTAACAGTACTCCTTGCAATATTATAATCAGCAGCTATTTGGACTGTTGACTTATCTCCAGCCATATATGCTTTGACCACTTCTTTTTTAAAATCATCGCTATAATGTATTGACATAGTAATGTTCTCCTTGTTTGAGTAATATTATAATATTACTCAAACAAGGTGTTACAAATTTATTATACCACTACAAGGCGACATTATCTTTTTCGACTGGAGCAGCGACGGGCAGGACGGAGATGCCGACCCTGTGGGTATCGTGGAGAAATGCGGGAACGGTGTTGTTTACACCGTGGAGGGCAACTCTGGCGATGCCTGCCGACAGAACAGCTACCCTGTAGGATATTATGAAATCCTTGGCTATGGCTGTCCGAGCTATTAGAAAAAGGGCGAAAGAAAACCAGAGGTTTATTCCTCTGGCTCTTTTGCCTTACATAGTCCGTTTACAGTTGCTTCTATGACGAAAAGCTCTTTATCATCTAATCTGTTGAGCTGTGCGTCTAAGCGTCTGCGGACAGGACTTTTTTTGACTTCTTTATTTGGGAATATGTACTCGTCAACCGACACATCGAACATCGTAATAAGTTGGATAAACAGCTCAATGCTTGGGTACTGCCCCTCGTTTTCGATAGACTGAATGTGCCTGGGAGCATAGCCGATTATGCCAGAAAGCTGTTCCCTCGTAATCCCTCTGGCGTCACGGGCTTTCTTAATTGCCTGTCCTATCGGCGTAAAATCGAAGTCAAAATGATTGTTCCTTTCGTCCATTAGCTCACCACCTATACTCTGAAAATCTTACTCTTATATTTTACAGAGATGTGGATTCCAGTTAAACGATGTGAAATCTCTTGATATGGGATATGAAATCTCTATAATAAGGAAATGATAAATCTAAAACCAACCTTTTGTGAACATTCCGCCATGTGGATTGACAAACATTCGTAAATGGAGTATAATTAAACTGATAGTTTAATTATTGAGGAGGGATTGTATGGCTCGGAGAAAAAAGGAACCGTTAAGCGTACATAGGGAAAAGATAACTACTGTAGCCTCTGCGTTGTTTATTGAAAAGGGTATATCTTATACTACTGTTGACGAAATAGCAAAAAAGGCGGGATACAGTAAAGCTACTTTATATGTATATTTTGAAAACAAGGAGGAGATTTTCTTTTCTTTGGTATATCAACATATGCAGCAGCTATTTCAGACGATAGAAAATATTATTTTGCAAGAAACCCATTCACCAGAGCAATGGAAGGAAAAGTATTTAGAGATTTGTTTCTCTATTCGAAGACTATGTAAAGAGTATCCCATTTATTTCGAGGGAATGATTGGATACATCAATGCTGATGTATCCGCTGACGAAACACCACAGGTTTATAAAGATATTTATGATTTAGGATTGCGTTTAAGCGACCTTGTAAAAACAATAATAGAACAAGGCGTATTGTTTCATATTTTTAAGCCAAGAAGTGATACAAATAAAATTATGATTTTTTTCTGGAGTAGCGTGTCTGGAATTATACGAATGGCAGAGTATAAAAAAGCCTATTACAAATTGTTGGGCTTTGACAATGATGAATTTGTGAAACAGGAATTTCTTGCATTGTTAGGCTGTTGTCAAAATATGCAGGAGGAATCATTATGAGAAGAAAAGCAATAAAGGTGATGTTGATTGCTATAGCTATTATTATTTTGGGAGGTGCGATTACTTTGTACTTGATTGGAAAACCAGCTAAGGTGAACACAGATAAAAAACTAAATGGTGTGAGCGATGAGCTTTGTTCTGTTTTATATTATGCGTCCCTTGCTGCCAACTCCCATAATATACAGAGTTGGACGGTTAAGTTGGATGTGCGGGAACAAAGAATAATGATTTCCATTGATGCAGAGAGAACATTAGAAATTGTTGACCCAGAATATCGGGAAATTTATATATCGTTAGGATGTTATATTGAAGCGTTGGCTTTTGCTTTTGATGCGTATGGATATAACACTATGGTAGAGTATGCAGATTTTTCAGATGCTCATAATGAGATTGTAACGGTATCATATTGCAGGCGTGAAAATGCAGAAATAAACAGCAGACAACTTGAAACAATAAAACGCCGCCATACAGATAAGCGTAGCTATAACACGGACAGAATAAATCCAGAAGTGATTATACAACTTTTGAAAGATATAGACGGTATTTATTGTTATGAAATGGGGACGACAGAATTTGATTATCTAAAAAATGGAACAATGGAAGCTATTACAAAGCAATCCACAGAAGCGGAATATCGAAAAGAATTAAATCAATGGATGCGATTTTCAAATACAGAAGTCGAACAGAAGAAAGATGGAATTTCTGCTGAAATGATTGGTTTAAATGGCATAATAAAAGCGTTTTATTATCTTACAACAAATCATAAAAACGCTGAAAATGATACTTTTGCCACGCAAGGGATTGAAACAGCAGAAAAGCAAACAGAAAACTGTAGTGCGTTCTTTGTAATTACAGGTAATGATACAATAATTGATTGGATTGAAGCGGGAAGAAAAACACAGGCATTTTGGTACAGATGTGTCGAGAATAATATTTCCATTCAACCGTTAAGTGCTATGCTTGAAGTAGCCCCATACAGTGAGGCTATACAAAGCGAGTTAGGTGTAACAGAAGAAAGTGTGCAAATGATTTTGAGAGCAGGATATGTGAATGATTATGGCGAGAATGTAGGTGTACGCCGTAATCTAAAAGATTACATTACAGTTATAAATAGTGATTAGGGGTGCGTATGACAAGTAAATGGATATTATGTCCCATCTGCGAAAATAAAACCCGCAATAAAATCAGAGAGGATACCATTTTGAAAAACTACCCTCTTTACTGTCCGAAATGCAAACTGGAAACTCTTATTGAAGTAAAGGATTTACAAATAACCGTCATTAAAGAGCCAGACGCATAAGACGTAGAGCCGATGAACAAGTGAGTAATCGCAGTTTGTCGGCTCTGTTTTTATATAACCATAGGTAGGACAAGTCCACCGAATAAAAAAACGGTGCTTTGGTGGGCGGCTTTGTCACGCCCAGACTAAATTTTACTGCCCTCTAAACCCGTTTTCGAGTTTGGAGGGATTGTTATGTGTTGGTCAAGCACGACCACCACGCTGCTTATCAGAAGCAGCAGCTATTTACATAGTGTCACGCACAAGTATCTGCGGTTGCAGAAATTGAAAGAGAAAATATCATTGAACAGACAATGAACGGACGCAGAGAAAAGGCACGACAGGGTGGTTGGAATGGTGGGTTTGCACCGTATGGATATTATCTGAAAGACAATCAGCTTTTAATAGAGGAAACCGAAGCTGAAGCAATCCGAATTATATTTGATAAGTTTGCTAATTCAGATATAGGGCTTGGCGGAGTAGCAAAATATCTTAATCTACAAGGAATAAAAAAGATACCTCGTCAGAATGGAACATTAGAAACTTGGAGCAGCCATTTCATACGGTTGATATTAGATAATCTTGTCTATTGTGGCAAGATTGCTTATGGCAGAAGAACACGAGAAAAGGTAAAAGGCACAAAAAATGAATATAAGCAGATTCATACAGATGATTATATTCTGGAAGATGGACAGCACGAAGGAATAGTCAGCGAAGAATTATGGCAAAAAGTTCACGTAAAACGTATGGCAACAGGAATTAAGCAGCCGTCCAAAATTGGTAAGGACAGGGCGCATCTTTTGACGGGGATATTAAAGTGTCCCCTTTGTGGAAGTTCAATGTATACGAACAAACACGCTTGGACAAATAAAGACGGCACATACAAAGAGGTTTACTATTATATTTGTGGTAGAAATAAGCAGGAGCGAGGACATCATTGTGATTATAAAGCATCGCTAAGAAAAACAGATATTGAGCCACTTGTAATTGAAGCTGTTAAGGAATTGGTAAGCGATAAGTATTTTGCAAAAGAGATTGAAAAGCGTATTGGCGTACAGACCGATACAACAGCTATTGATAAGAAACTTGCCAATTACGAGAGTAAGCTGAAAGAAGTTGATTTGAACAAAGCACGTCTGGAGAGAGAAATTGATAATCTGCCTGTTGATACCTGCTTCAGAGAAAGAAAAATTCACGATATGACTTTAAGACTTGATGCCTTGTATGATACGATTGTAGAGTTGGAAGAACGGATTGAAGATGCAAAGCTGAGAAAAAGTTATATCGAAATGGAAACAATCACTCTGGACAATATTTACAAGCTTATGCTGAATTTCGGAAAGCTCTATGATATAATAAGTGACGAGGAAAAGAAAAGCCTTATTACTTATCTTATAAAAGAAATTTAGATATATCCAAACGGGGAGTCAGAGCAGCCTTTGAAGTCGATAGAGTTTAATTTCCCAATATATCGGGATGGTCAAGAGGTAAGGCGGCTTTTGTGGGAAAAAGGTAATGCTGTTGAGACTGTGGTACTTTTGTCCAAACTCAAACAAAAGCTAGATGATTACATTAATGTCACGATTGAACTTGATGATATGGATATAACATCAGCAGAAACTAAGGCAACATATGATGAGATAAAGAAGTATGTGGCAGAACATAATGACGGAATGAAGGTTTCTAATCTGTATATATCACAGATAAAGAAGAAATGCGAAATAGAAGTTGGGAAGAATTTGCGCATTGCAACGAGGAGAATGGACTGCTTGCAGGGCAATTCGACGACTGCCGCGACAGACTTGGAACTTGTTCCAAGTCCTAATTTACCTAAAAATGAAGACAGTAGGCAACCACAGTTTTCGGAATATAAAGAGAGAGTAATTGTGGAGGTATTGGAGCATTTTAAGATGATTCAGCAGAAATAAAAAGAGTTTGATAAATAGGAATTTACGGAGATGATGAAATGATTAGGAAATATGTTGACAGTGATATAGATGCAGTGATGCAAATATGGTTAAATACGAATATTCAGGCACATAGTTTTATATCTCCTGATTACTGGAAAAACAACTTTGATGTGGTAAAAGAAATGCTTCCTCTTGCAGAAATATATGTGTATGAGGATGATTGTGCAAAGCAGATAGACGGATTTATAGGATTGAACGATAACTATATTGAAGGTATTTTCGTGGGAGAAGAAGCTCAATCAAAAGGAATTGGCAAACAACTGTTGGATTGTGCGAAGAAAGTCAAATCTACACTAAGATTAAGTGTTTATCGGAAAAATGAGAAAGCAATTAAATTTTATTTACGGGAGAAATTTAGCATTCAATCTGAAAATGTAGATGACAATACGGGAGAGAAGGAATTTATAATGGCATGGAAACATTAACTTCCAGTTTATCAGGTATAACACATCAATATATGAATGAAAATAAAATGTGTTAATTCACATTTGGAAAGGTAAAGTATGGCATTAGAAAATAAGTTTAATATCACAGACTCCGCAGAACTTGCAAGAATGGAAGAAAGGATAAGTAAGAAAAAAGCAGTGGAGTTATTTGAAAATGGATATTTGGATAAATATAAAGCAGGCTCTTTTGAGATGCTTGCGGCAATTCACAAATATTTATTTGGTGAGATATATGATTTTGCAGGAAAAGTGAGAAATGTAAATATTGCGAAAGGTAACTTTCGATTTGCGCCAGTTATGTATTTACAAGCTGCAATCGAGAATGTTGAGAAGATGCCACAATCAACATTTGATGAAATTGTTGAAAAATATGTTGAGATGAATATAGCACATCCTTTTCGTGAAGGTAATGGCCGAAGTACCAGGATATGGCTTGATTTGATTCTGAAGAAAGAGTTGAACAAAGTTATTAATTGGAGCATTGTAGATAAGGAAGATTATCTGTTAGCAATGGAAAGAAGTCCAATCAGAGATATTGAAATAAAATATATTTTAAAACAAGCTTTGACGGATAAGGTTAATGATAGAGAAGTTTATATGAAAGGTATAGATTATAGCTATTATTATGAAGGTTATGTAATATATAGAGCTGAAGATTTATAGATATATACTCCTACCAACGGCAGGATCAATAAAAGAACTGCCGTTGCTAGTCGTTCTCCAAAATAATTTCAAAGGAGAATGACTATGAAACAAAATTTAATTACGGACATTATTCAAGGAATGCTACCATACTTGAATAATGCACAGGGTAAGCGATTGCAGGAGGTACTTCAATCTGCATTTGTAAACTATGAAATAACGGAAAATACAGGAAATATGAAAGAATCAGAGCGTGATTATGTAGAGATATTTTTGGCGGCTAAGCGAATAGAAGAATGCTCAGAAAAATCACTTAGATATTACAGAGCAACAATCGAAACGATGTTAGCAACATTAGATAAAAATGTGGAATATATAGTGACGAATGATATTAGAGAAAAAAATGGCAGCGAATAAACAGAAAATTCAATTATACATTTCAAACCTTGATTGTGATGTAAAATTTGAAGTTTACAGCGAGGTAAAAATTTATGAATAACTATAATGAAGTGAAAAAATCATTTGGTACACAAGCAGAGAAATTTGCTTCATATCATATGTCTAAGGCAGAATATACCGATTATTTGATTCGTAGTATTCAGGCAAAGGGCAATGAACATGCATTGGAGGTTGCTGCTGGAACCTGTATATGTGGAAGAGCAGTGGCTCCTTATGTTAAGGACATTACTTGTTTGGATTTGACAGAAGCAATGTTGGAGCAGGGAAAAAAACTGGCAAAGCAAGAAGGTATTCAGAACATATCATTTGTATCGGGGAATGCGGAATGCTTACCTTTTGAAGATGAAACATTTGACCTTGTGATTACAAGACTTTCATTGCACCATTTTGTTGAGCCTGAAAAGCCTTTTCGGGAGATGCAACGAGTTTTGAAAAAAGGTGGAAAACTTGTTATTTGGGATATGGTAGCGACTACAGAAGAATTGCGTGAAACTAATGACGCTATTGAAACGATGCGTGATAACTCACATACAAGAATACTTAGCAGAGAAGAATTTGAAGCATTGTTTGAGGATGATTTTGAGCTTCAGCTTGAAGAAACAACACTTGTTCCTGTAAATCTACAAAGTTGGATGGATTTGACAAGTACACCAGAGGATATTCAAAAAGATATTATTGATAAAATGGAATACGATTTGAATGGTGGAGATAAAACAGGTTTTAATCCCTATATCAAGGAGGAACAAATATGCTTTGACCATAGGTGGTTATTGCTGATTGGAAAAAAGGAAAACTAATCCCCATTTATCAAGAAAAAGAAACTTTCAGTAAGCTGGTGTGTTTAACCGAGAGACGAATTTGATTTTTACTAATTGTTTATGTAAAGGAATGCCTTGTGATTATATCTGCGATAGTTGTGTAATTGGACAAAAGAGAGCAAAATATGTCGGGAAAAAAATATGCTTTGGAGATAAGATGTGTTTTGTAGGAAGGAGTAAATAAGCATGAGCTGGTTGGAAGATATCACTTCATCAATCAAATATATTGAAGGACATCTTACAGATGAACTTACTCTGGAAAAAATTGCTGCAAAGATTAATCTTTCGCCATTTTATTTTCAAAAAGGGTTTTCGATTCTTTGTGGAATTACGGTATCCGAATATATAATAAATAGAAGATTATCACTTGCCGGCAGAGATTTACAAACAGATGGTGTTAAGGTTATAGATGTAGCAATGAAATATGGCTATGATTCTCCAGACAGCTTTACGAAAGCCTTCACCAGATTTCACGGTATTACGCCTGCACAGGCGAAGTCCGGAGACGGTGAACTCAAAAACTACCTTCCTCTAAAAATACATGTATCTATGAAAGGTGGATTTGAAATGGAATGTAAAATTGTTAAAAAACCGGCATTTACTGTTGTCGGAAGTGCCAAAATTATTAAAAATGAAGAAGGGTATAAAGAATGCCCACAATTTTGGACAGAGCATTATGAAAAGGGAAACGGTAAGTATATTTGTGGTATGTATGGAATCTGTTTAGATGATGGAGCACCGGAAGGATTCTTCAAGTACATGATTGCTGATGATTATATCCCTTCAAAAGACATACCGGAAGAATTTGAAACGGTAGTTATTCCTGAAAATACATGGGCAGTATTTCCATGTAAAGGATCTATGCCGGAAGCGTTACAAAAAGTGAATACAGAGATTTTTAAGGAATGGCTTCCTGGGAATAGTGATTATGAAATTGCAGGAATGTATAATATAGAATACTACACCGCACCTTGTGATTATCCGAAAGGAAATCAGGATGAGAATTATTATTGCGAAATTTGGATGCCGGTGAAATCAAAAGAACAGTAGATTTTAGAATAATTAGTTAAATTCTTGCGAGGATATGATATGAATAAGGCCAAAAGAATAGTAGATAATATGGATTCTGAAAATGCATTTGCGGTTTGTTCGGAGATTGGAATTATTGATGAAAATGCAACACCGCTTAAGCAGGCAAGATATATTAATGAGCTTTTAAATACCACTGAGAGTATGAAGATATATATGACTGATACTATGCGAAAATGTGGTGGGTGCTGCTTGTCAACCAATGCTATAAAAATAGCAAAAAAATTATACGCTAAATCTAACGATATAGCAGAATTTTTGAATCTTCTGAATGAAGCAGATATTGGCGGAAGGAACTTACATATTTTTGATGGAAAGATTATTGCTGTATACAAAAAATGTTATTGTAATATACCTAAAAAAGTTGAGAATATGAATAAAAAGTATTGTGAATGTTCTGCTGGTTGGTATATGCGATTGTTCTCTGAGGTTTTTGAAAAGAGTGTAACAGTTACTATTGTTGATACAATTGTCAATGGAGCTTCTGAATGTGTATTTGAAATATCAGATTATGTATAGACAGACAAATTTCAGTTTCACGGACATATACCCACAAACGGCAGAACTACGAAAAAAGGCTGTGGAATGGATGCCAGAGTACGATATATGAATCTTTATGATAAGGCGGTGTAGTAAAACAGAGGTGATAAGTTTGAAGAAAATTTTTTAGCTGGAGAAGTGGATGAAAATGCAGTTATTCGAAAATCTCGAATAACTGCAGCAGATGGTAAAACATATAACACGAATCACTATAATCTTAGAGCTATTATTGCAGTAGGTAGTCTAATTACGAATATGAGTATAATATTGGTAAGAAGCTATTTTTTCATAGTTCTAATCAACTGATATAAAACAATTTTTTGAGCATCATTAAGTCCAGATAAATCTAAATAATTCTTGTTATCAATACCAAGTAAATAATCAGTAGATACCTTGAAATATGCGGCAATTTTTATTAAGTTGTCGTACGAGGGCAGACGATTGCCTAACTCATATGCACTAATTAATGATTTTGAAACGCCAATTCGATTGGCTAATTGATTTTGAGTTAGGTTTGAATTTTGTCTTAAGAACTTTATTCGTTCATTTAGATTTACCATATGTGTACCTCCAGTACAAATAGTATATCCAAAACAGGAACACATATGGTGCTATGGGTATACAAGTGGTAATCTTTTGCAAATTGTATATTGTTGTGTATAATGTAGTTAGACACTATTTTATATAGGAAATAGTTGCGATAATACATATTTTATAAATAAATGTGATGTGTAAAATATTGGATTAAAAAGCTGATAATTATGTAAAAAGGAGAAGAGTATGGCTATTTTTATTATTGTATTTCTAGGAATAATTACATATATAGTATGTAATTATATATTAAATAATGCTGTACCTGAGGAACAAACACAAGCTGTATTAGCAAGTAAAAAGACAGGTACATATATGGATGCCAATAATGTGGTACATACAAATTATATTTTAGAATTTGATGTCTTAGGTGAAAGAAAAAAGTTTATAGTAAAACATAAAGTATATAAAATGTATTTTGAGGGACAGCAGGGAAAGCTGGTTTATAAAAGAAAAAAATTTGTAGATTTTATTTGTTAATTAATGTATGACAAGTAGTTTATATGGCAGATAGTTAATTAAATATATAATATATATAGAAGAATATATATGAAAGAACATTATAGAAAAGGCATAGCAATAAGAACAGCAGGGAAGATAGAGTTCTGACTGTTCTTTTTTTGTAAAAATGTGTTGACAAAACTATGTATATACTGTATATATAAATATATACAGTATATATGCGATGCGTTTAAACATATAGTATGTGCTGTAAGTATATCAAATGCTATCCGTATATAATTTTACACAAATAATCTGTATATCACCTAAAAATATTAGCAGGCGTCAAAAATCAAAATCACCCTTGCATCTACTAAATTACATATTAAAAATCAGGAGGCTTTGTTATGATAAAAGTGAGCAATATGTCAAAGGAATATCGGGCATTTAAGCTAAACAACATAAATATTCACTTGCCAAAGGGATATATTATGGGCTTGGTAGGGAGAAATGGAGCAGGAAAAACTACATTACTTAGAATATTGGCAGGAATGGAAAAAGCTGATAGTGGCAGTGTTATTATTAATGGCTTTGATATAACCGAAAATGAAGAAAATGCCAAAAAGGCGAAGGATAGTATAGGCTTTGTCTTTCTTGATAATTTATTTATAGACGAAGCAAGTCTTATAAAAAATAGTCGGGTATATGGGAAATATTATACAAGGTTTAATAAAGATACTTTGGTAAAATATTGTGAAGAATTTGATTTAGATATAAAGAGAAAATATAAGAAGCTGTCAAAAGGTGAGAAGTTAAAATTTCAATTAGCCTTTGCACTTGCTCATCAGCCCAAATTATTAATATTAGATGAGCCAGCAGCAAATTTTGATAGAGATTTCAGGAAAAAGTTTATAAAGACCTTAACGGAGTTTGTAGCTGACGGAGAAAAAAGTGTAATAATAGCAACACATCTTACGGAGGATTTAGATAGAATAGCAGACTATGTTACCTTTATGGATTGCGGAAAAATAGAAATGTCTATGGATAGAGAAACATTAATGGAAAGCTTTAAATTAATAAGTGGGGACACAGAAAAATGCAACCTTATAAGTAAAGAGCTTGTTATATATAGAGAGGACGGAAAATACGGTAGTAAGCTGCTGATTGATTTAAGAAGTGATAAGATAAAAAATAATATAATAAGTAGCGAACTTACGGTTGAAACGCCAAGCATAGAGGATATTATGTATTATATGACAAAGGGAAAAGAAGCTAAGGAAGAAAAAAAGGAGGATAACAGATATGTTTAAAATGGTATTACAGGATTTTAGAGCAGAGTTTTTTCATAATATTAAAAGAGAAAGAAAAAATTTATGGGTGCACATAATGATTATCTGCTTTTATAGCTTCTTGTTTATAAGAGATTTATTAAGAGATGGACCTAAGCAAAATATGGTGTGGTATGTGAATTTTTTGTTTTTAATTGTATTTGTTGAATGTATTCACACTATTTATCCAAATAAATTAGAAAAAATAATGCTTTTAGTGCCGCTTACAAGAGAGGAAAAATATAAATATTTAAAAATTAGATTAGTGATTAAGCAGGTAATTTCTTTAGCTATTTTAGGCAGTATAAACGCAGTGTTTGTATGTATTGGATATACAAAGGTGTCTACTACAATTTTTGGTATGATAAGCCTGCTATTATTAGGTGCTGTTATGGGAATAACCATAAATAAAGTAAATGAGCAGATTAATCATCTTTTTGAGATAATAAATATATTTGTTGGCTTTGGAAATTTTTTACTTATATTATCTGGAGAGTCCTTTATGGAAATTCCGAAGCATATAAACAATGGAATTATTGCAGTATTATCTATAATTCAGGTAGCAGGGTCAATAATTATTATGAAGAATTTTAGAAAATACGCAGAGGTCGATTTAGTCTAGGAAAGGAATAAGCTCAAGTAGAGCTTGATGTGAATATGAATATAGTTATTAAAACACAAGGTACAATGGCAATATATGAGCAAATAGTTAATCAGATGAAAAACCAGATTGTAACAGGAGTATTACAGGCTGGTGGAGCACTGCCTTCAATAAGAGCATTGGCAGGAGAGCTTCAGGTAAGCGTGATTACAACCAAAAGAGCATACGAGGAATTGGAAAAGGAAGGACTTATTCGTTCTGTTGCGGGCAAGGGCTTTTATGTGTGCGAATATAATAAGGACTATTTAAAGGAAAAGCAGCTTATGATGCTTGAAAGCAGGCTTACAGAAATAATTTTTGAATGTAAAGGTGCTGGACTTACAAACCAGTACATATTAGAAATGGTAGAAGCATTACTGGAGGAGAAATAAAATGGAAGAGGAAATATTAAATTTAGTCAATGTTTGTGTGAATAAAGGAAAATTTTCCTTGAAGGATATTAGCTTTAAAATTGAAGAAGGCTATCTTATGGGAATTATTGGAAAAAACGGAGCAGGAAAAACCACTCTTTTAAATACAATTATTGGAAAAAATGGAAAATATACTGGCAGAATATTGTATAAGGGAAAGGATATAAAAGAAAATTATAAGAAATTTATGGAGGGGTGTGCATACATTTCAGAAGATGCTGTATTTTTAAAGGAAGACACAATATTAAATAATGTAAGGCTGTTATCAGTTTTTAATGAAAAATTTGATGAAGAGAATTTTGTTAAAATGCTTACGGATAATGGAATTTCAGAGGATAAATTTATAGATAGATTGTCAAGGGGAGAGTTTATAAAGCTACAGTTATGTCTGGCTAGAGCTATGGGTAAAAAGCTGTATCTAATGGACGAGGTTACAGCAGGAATGGACCCAGTATACCGAAAGGAATTTTACAAGGAATTAAAGACAATGCAGCAGGAGGGCTGCACAATTATTATGACAACCCATATTGTATCAGATTTAAACAGAAATATGGATTACATAGTAGAGCTTGAAAATGGAAAAATAGAGTCAATAAGAGAAAATGATGGAGGCTTTTGTTATGAATAGCGGATTAAACCAAAGTAATAATTCCTTGTTGTTAAAGGAATTTGATAAAAGAGCAAGGGACATAAGAGTAATGTCGCAGGTTTTTAAATGGTTTGGAATAATATTTGAAACAATAATGATTATTGGAATAATATGCAGTATTAATATTAATGATGAAGTTTCAAATAAAATAGTTTATGAAACAGGCTTTTCCCATTATATGCTTTTAGGCGGATATATGACATTTGTAATCAATATGTTTATTGTGCCTGTTGTTATGCTGGGTAATGGTAAAAAAACTAATATATACAAATTTTTAAGCTGTTCGCCTATAAGCAAGGGTGAGATTTTTAGATCAAGAATAAAAATAGTATGTAAAATGATGAGTATAAGAATTTTGATATTTGTAGGACTTGAGCTGGCTGTAATGTTAATTGAACATTCTTTAAATATAAAGGGAATAGCTTTGGCGGCATTTATTCCCTTTATTACAATGATATGTGGAATGCTCTATTGTATACCACCTAAAAAATGCTAGTTAATAATTGTTAAAAATATTCATTCCAATAATTACAATACCTAGTATAACTAAAATCACACCTGTTAATCGGTTTAAGGTTTTAGCACTTGCTTTGTTGGCAAACTTTGCAGCAATCCTTGCCCAAAGAAGTGTAGATAATACACAAAAGATAAGGCTGGGAATGTCGGGCATACCATCAATGGCAAAATGGCTAATAGCACCGGTAAAGGCTGTAAAGGTCATAATGAATACGCTTGTGCCTACTGCTGTTTTTAGCTCATAGCCAAGAAAACTGGTAAGTATAAGGAGCATCATCATACCGCCACCAGCACCTACAAAGCCACAAATAAAGCCAATAATTACACCTGAGATAATAGATTGGATTACTCTTTTTTTAGGACTTATAAGTCCCATACTTTCCTTTGTGGTCATTACAGGCTTAACAATAAATTTAATGCCTAGTAAAAATGTCATAAATACGGAAATATTACCCATTGTAGAATTTTCTACCAGACTTGCAATAAAGCTTCCAAAAAGCGTAAATGCAAGAACGGAAATCATCATAATAAGTCCGTTTTTAATATCGAGATTTTTGTTTTTTCCATATGTATATGCACTTATAGCACTGGCAAGCACATCGCTGGCAAGGGCAATGCCCACAGCCTCATATGCCGGCATATTTAAAAATGTGATTAACATAGGACTTATTACTGCGGCGGCACTCATTCCGGCGAAGCCTGTGCCAAGACCAGCACCAATACCTGCAATAAAGCAGACTATAAATTTTATAAGCATAGTTTTTTCTCCGGATAAATTTAATATTATAGTTCAACACTTTATTGTAGATAGACATAATTAATATGTCAACATAAATTGAGGACATATCACATATTATAATGTATATAAAACTAATCTTAAATCCTAAAAATTATTTTTATAATAATTCCATATTTATCGTAAAAGGTTATACTTAATGTGTTAGCTTAGTTTTGAAAATGAAAAAATTGCAAAAAAAATTTGACAGAATACATAATATAAATGTAATATTCACATATAAGGTGTTAAAAATTAAACTAAACAGGAGAAACAGTATGAAAAAAATTCTAGTTACAGGTGGAACTACATTTGTTAGCAAGTATGTGGCAAAGTATTTTGTCAAATGTGGCTATGAGGTATATGTTTTAAATCGTAATACAAAACCACAGGTGGAAGGTGTAAGACTGCTTGAAGGTGATAGAAAAAATTTAGGAAGTATACTAAAAGATTTCCATTTTGATGTAGTCGCAGATATTACAGCATACACTCAATCCGATATATTGAATTTGCTTGATGGACTTGGGGTGTTTGAGCAATACATTATGATTAGTTCCAGTGCTGTTTATCCAGAGTATGAGGCACAACCATTTAATGAAAATGCAAAGTTAGCTGAAAACAAATTCTGGGGAGCATATGGAACGAATAAGATAGAAGCTGAAAAAGCATTGATACAAAAAGTTCCTAATGCGTATATACTTCGTCCGCCATATTTATATGGACCTATGAATAATGTTTATAGAGAGGCTTTTGTATTTGACTGTGCTATAGGAGATAGAAAATTTTATCTTCCAAAGGACGGAGAAATGAAAATGCAGTTTTTCCATGTGGCAGATTTGTGTAAGCTTATGAATATTATAATAGATACAAAGCCAGATACACATATTATGAATGTGGGTAATCCTATATCAGTTACAATAAAAGAGTGGGTTAGTATGTGTTATAAAGTGGCAGGAAAGACTCCAGAATACATAAATGTTTATAAAAATATTGACCAAAGAAATTACTTTAGCTTTTACGATTATGAATATGAACTTGATGTATCAAAACAAAATAAATTACTACCACAGGTTAAAGAATTAGAAGAAGGATTAAAAGAATGTTATGAGTGGTATATAAAAAATCAAAATGAGGTAAGGAAGAAACCATTAACTGACTTTATAGATGGAAATTTAATTTAATATTGTAAAGCCCCAATTCAGGTAAACACCTGGTTGGGGCTTACTTTATTTTTACAGGCAAAATATCCTGATGCAAATATTGTTTCAGGCAAAAAGATTAAATAATGCAACAAAGTCAGATATAGAACAATGGGTAAATGAATTACAGTAGATTAGCCTGTAGCGTAGGGTCAATAAATAATCCAAGCTTTGGAGGGTAAAATGTAAATAGAAAGAATAAAAGGGTAGTAAAAATTAATATTTTTGTTCCAGTGGAATTTGAAATATATGATTTGCTATAAAGCTTATTTTCCAACCAAAGTGCAAAGATAACGCCTGCAAAATATATGGCAATATTTATAAAGTCATAATTTTGACCAAGTACACCAAGAATTGTATAGAAGGCTACAACAATGAAAATCATTCCACCTATAATGCCTATAGTTCTTGAACCGAGAAAATTTTCAGGAAGGTTATCCTTATTAAAATACAATTCCAAAATTGTAAGCAAAAGCATTGGGAAGAAAATAAGCTTTAAATGCTCAAAGGTAGATTCGTTAGTTGCAGAAAAAAGACCTATAAGGCTGTTCTGATTTGACCAGTCATATGTAAAATGTAAAAGTACACCTAAAACTGAAATAAAAATAAATCTGAAAAAATTTCTTTTAAAAGACATAAATCCCCCTTTATTAAAAATTGGTATAATAATACTATAAATAGTATAATAATTCACATAAAAAGTATACCACTATAAATCAGACCCAAAATGTAAAGTACAAATATTAATTAAACGGAAAAATATTAATACTATTATATTCAAAAACAACAGAAAATATTAAAAATTTTTGCAAATTTGGGACATAAATCAGCAAATTTGGGACATTGGAGTACAAGAGAGGAAAAATATGTTATAGTTGTTAAAAGTAACATAGAAATGAAAGGATAATACAGGAGGTGATATTGCAACGGATAAAGTAACGATAATCTAATATTTATTCAGGTATGGTATAGTGTAAATTATTCATATAAGAGGAAGTAATCTTAAACTAATTAAAAAACTAAAGGAAGCAAAGTAAGAAAGGCGTACTATATGAAAAAAATAGAAGCTCCAATAAGGGTAACTCAACAAGCAAGGTCACAGACACTATAGTAGATAATTTTGTACCGGGAAGAGTGGAGATTAAGGTTACAGAAATATCTGAGGATAGTATAAAGGGAATAGTTGTTAATGGAGGGATTATATTTAAGACAGATGAAGAAATAACGGTTAAGGGAATAAATAGTACATCAATGGATGAAAATGGAAAAAATATTAGTAAGGATATGGTAATTTGTTTTAGCTGTACTGAGAAAGATATTGAAGCTGAGAATGTAGTAAATATTAGTAACTTTAGCATTAAGCAAAATTAAAGGTTATAGTTTTTATATAGCTGAAGTGAAAAGTGCATTTCCACTTTTATAAATGTGTTTTTTAAAGTGGCATTTACTCTTACAGAATGAAGTAAATGTCACTTTTTGTATCCACATAAAAATAAACCACCTACTATGCAGGTGTGTTTCCTGTAAGCTTTAGCTTCAAGTAAAAAACCTCCAGTGCTATAATTAGTAAAGGTTCGCCAACCGTACTAAATAGTAAAGGAGGTATCCAAAATGGACAATAATAGTTTAGCACACACAAAGTGGACTTGCAAATATCATATAGTATTTGGCTATATCCTCTTTTTTATTAAAAAAGGATGTGGTATAATAAGTTCAGTTTATTATTTGAAATGTAAGTGTATTAATTAATATATTAAAGCAATTAAGAAAAGGACAAAAAGTATGAAAACTATTTTAAAGTACGAGCAGATAATCAATGAGGCTCTTCGCTCTGCACTTGATTATGAAACACCAGACGAAGAAATTAATGAGTTTATAAGATTTTTCGGAAAACATATTCATTCAGATAGAATTTATATTTTTGAGGATGATTGTGATAATCATGTTACAAATAATACATATGAATGGTGTGCTGATAGAATTATACCACAAATAGATGCACTGCAGGGTGTAGATATGGATGTTATTGGATGGTGGTATGAAACCTTTGATTCGGGAAAAAGCGTAATTATTCCGGATGTGTCAATATTAGAGGGAAATCATCGATTATCTTATCAGATATTAAAAGCACAAAATATTAAAAATTTAGTGGTTTGTCCTTTGAGATATAAAGGAGAGATAAGAGGCTTTTTCGGAGTGGATAATCCACCAGAGAGAGATTATGAAGCGCTTACTGTGTTTCTGGATATGATAGGAGCTGTGCTTATCTCACTTTTAAAAATAAGAAACTCCTTTAGAAAATCTAACTATGAAGCAAAGCTTAGCAGCTATTCTGCTTTGGCAGAAATATATTTGTTAATGTCTTTAATTGATTTAAAGACAGGTAGATTTAAAATAATTAAGAGTAACAAATTTATTGATGAATGTTGTGATAAAAATGAAAAGGATAATTATAACAAACAGATTGGAAATGTTATAAAAAGACTCTGTCTTAGAAAGTACCACGAAGAAATAGCAACTTTTACTGATGTATCTACCCTGGAGGAAAGATTAGAAAATTGTAATACAGTTGCACATGTATTTAAAGGAAAAATATCAGGCTGGTGCAGAGAACGCTTTATAAAGGTAGATAATGATGAAGAAGGAAAGCTGTGGCATGTACTATATTGTATAGAAGATATTGATAAAGAAAAAACAAGAGAGGACAGACTTATATATTTGTCTGAAATAGATAGTATGACAGGCGTATGTAATAGAGGCAGTGGTGAACGAAAAATATCAAGACTGTTAGAGGCAGGTGTAGGAGGAATGCTGCTGCTAATAGACTGCGATAAATTTAAGTCGATAAATGATACTTATGGTCATATTGTAGGAGATGCAGTTATTATTGCTATTGCAGAAACCCTGCAAAAGGTATGCGGACCAAGAGATATAGTTATGCGATTAGGGGGAGATGAATTTGCGATGTTTATACCTAAACTGGTAGGCAAAGAGGAGGCAGAGGCGTTTTTTAAACAGCTATTTACAGAAATATCACAAATCTATATTGCAGAAATGGGAGATAGAAAAATATATGTAAGCTTAGGAGCAGCAATATGTGAGGAAAATCAGGGAGCAACCTTTGATGAATTATATAGGAAAATGGACAGTGCAATGTATGAAAGCAAGAAAGTGGAAGGCTACTGTGCTAGGATATATTAGGAAAAAGAAAAAAACAAGAGGCTAAAATGTGATATGCCCCTGTCTGCTTGACAGGGGCATATCACATTTTAGCCTCTTGTTTTTGTATATTAAAGCATATGAGCACGTAATTCCTCGCCTGAAAGTGGGCTAAGATATGCAGGCGCAATATCAAATACTGTCTTACAGCCAGATACTCCTTCGTTTGATAAGCGGTTAATTGCTCTGGCAAAGGATAAAATAACCGAAGATGTAAATTCAGGATTTGAATCTAATTTTAAGCTATATTCAATAATATGCTTGTGTTCCTTATTTAAGCCTGTAACACCTGTACGGAAAACAAAGCCACCGTGAGGAATTTCAGAATGGTTTGCATTGAATTCTTCCTCTGAAATAAAGTGTACTGTTGTATCATAATCAGCAAAGTAGTTTGGCATTGTTTTAATGTCATTTTCTATCTGTGCTAAATCAGCACCTTCCTCGGCAACAACAAAACACTCTCTAATGTGCTTCTGTCTTGTTGTAAGCTCTGGATTGGCACCACTTCTTACTGCCTCTAAGGCTTTCTCTACAGGAATAGTATACTGCTTTCCATTCTTTACGCCATTTACTCGTCTGATAGCATCTGAATGTCCTTGACTTACGCCCTTGCCCCAGAAGGTATAATCCCTTCCCTCTGGTAAAACAGCAGAACCATATAATCTCATAAGTGAAAACATACCTGGGTCCCATCCACAAGAAATAAGAGCAACATGACCATTTTCCTTTGCTATCTTATCAACCTTCGCAAAATGCTCAGGAATCCTTGCGTGAGTATCAAAACTATCAATTACATTAAAATACTTTGCATATTCAGGTGTCTGTTCAGGTAAATCTGTTGCGGAACCACCACAAAGCACTAATACATCAATTTTATCCTTTAACTTTTCGATGTCATCTACCGAATATACTTCAACGCCATCCGTAGCAGGCTTTATTGAAGCAGGATTTCTTCTTGTAATAATACAGGAAAGAACCATATCATCATTTTGTCTAATTGCACTTTCTATACCTTTTCCAAGGTTTCCGTATCCTAATATTCCGATTTTCATATTAGTCCTCCTTAAGCTTTAGTAGAAAAACAAATATTTTTCCGTAAACAATATACTACATTTTTTACAAAAAATAAATAAAAAAATAGAGTAATGGTTGTAAAAATAAAATATAAATGGTAGTATACCAATAGAAAAAAAGGAGGTGAAGAACATGGACAGTTGTGATAGTTCGGGGCAGAATTTGATTTGCACAAAAAAATATATGTTTTCAGAGTGGGACTGTCTGTGTTCTTAATCTAGGAGCGTGTTTTTTTGCTGCACTTAAATTAGTCCTTGAGATAATTAAAATTTATACAAGGAGGAATTAAAGTGAAAGAATTATTAAAAGAATCAACATTTGAAAATGAGCTTGTAGAGATTTTCAGAAGCAACCTATCTAAAGAGGAGCTTTTAGATAAAATATCAAATTATCACGAAAATGATATTGCAGGGGCATTAGAAAAATTAAATACTGAGGAGAGAAAAAAGATTTACCCAATATTAGGGGAAGAAATGGTATCTGATATATTTACCTATATTGAAAACCCAGACGAATATCTTACTGAGTTACAGCCAGAGATGATGGTAAAGGTTCTTTCAAAGATGGACGCTGATGATGTAGTAGACATATTAGATGAAATGGAGGACGAGGATAAGAGCCAGATTGTTGGTATGCTAGATGAGGAAACAGGAAATGACATTAAATTGATTTTGTCATACTCTCAGGACGAAATTGGTAGTAAAATGACAACCAATTTTATTGAGATTTCAAAGAACTTATCTATCAGACAGGCAACTAGGGAGCTGATTACCCAAGCGGGTGAAAATGACAATATTGGTACAATTTATGTTGTAGATGAAAATAGTGATTATTATGGTGCTATTGATTTAAAGGATTTAATAATAGCCAGGGATGGTGCAAATTTGGAAGATATTATTAGTACTTCATATCCTTTTGTTAATGACCATGAACTTATAGCCGATTGTATAGAACGAATCAAGGAATACGAGGAGGACTCTATTCCGGTAGTAGCTGAAAATGGAAAAATATTAGGTGTAATTACTTCACAGGATATAGTAGAGGTTGTAGATGATGAAATGGGTGAGGATTATGCAAAGCTTGCTGGTTTAACAGCTGAGGAGGATTTAAACGAAAAAACCACAGAAAGTATGAAAAAAAGATTGCCTTGGTTGATTATTTTATTGTTTTTGGGAATGGCAGTATCCTCTGTGGTTGGTGTGTTTGAAACTGTAGTTGCAGTTTTGCCAATAGTTATCTGTTTCCAGTCACTTATTTTAGATATGGCGGGAAATGTAGGAACCCAGTCACTTGCCGTAACTATTCGTGTTTTAATGGACGAAAATCTTACTACCTCAGAAAAATTTGCTTTAGTAATTAAAGAAATGAGAGTAGGTCTGGCAAACGGCTTATTTTTAGGAATATTAGCATTTATATTTATAGGTGTTTATATTATTGTGTTTAAGCATAATACAGTTACCAATAGCTTTCTTATATCAGGCTGTGTAGGGGTATCATTGCTGGTTGCAATGATTATATCAAGCCTTGTAGGAACACTTATACCAATGCTGTTTCATAAAATTAAGATAGACCCGGCGGTTGCTTCAGGTCCATTAATTACCACAGTAAATGATTTGGTGGCAGTTGTTACTTATTATGGGTTAGCATGGGTACTTCTCATAGAAGTATTCCATTTAGGCTAGACAATGAAGATTGAAGGCTCATAGTGTACAAGCTGCTAATTTAATATTGGTAGCTTGTATTTTAATACAAAAAATTAAATTGATATATTCATGGAGGGGTTTTATAATATAGGACGAAGAAAAACTTTTGCAGCATATTTGAGGAGGATACCTTAGTGAGTCAGCCAAATGACAAGATTATTGAGTTAATCAACATTACAAAAAGTTTCGAGGATGGATTTAGTGCAGTAAGCAATTTTAATTTGTCCATAGAAAAAGGAGAGTTTGTAACTTTTTTAGGACCGTCAGGTTGTGGTAAAACTACAACCCTTAGAATGATTGCAGGCTTTGAGCTTCCTTCAGAGGGACAAATATTGTTAGACGGAAAGGATATTAGTAAGCTTCCAGCAAATAAAAGACCTATTAATACAGTATTTCAAAGATATGCGCTATTTCCACACTTAAATATATTTGATAATGTAGCGTTTGGGCTTAAGATAAAAAAGCTTCCTAAGGACGAAATCAATAAAAAAGTAAAAAAAGCTCTTGAAATAGTAGATTTAGAGGGATTTGAAAAAAGAAAAATTTCTACACTTTCCGGAGGACAGCAGCAAAGAATTGCTATTGCCAGAGCTATTGTCAATGAGCCGGAAATCCTTTTATTAGACGAGCCGTTAGGTGCGTTAGATCTTAAAATGCGTAAGGAAATGCAGCTGGAGCTTAAAAATATGCACGAAAGACTTGGCATTACCTTTATATATGTTACCCATGACCAGGAAGAGGCTCTTACAATGTCTGACAAAATAGTAGTTATGTCAGAAGGAAGAATACAGCAGGTAGGTACACCTGAGGATATTTATAATGAGCCTAAAAATGCCTTTGTTGCCGATTTCATTGGTGATAGTAATGTTTTTGGTGGTGTAATGACCGACAAGCTTAAGGTTAGATTTTGCGGACATGAATTTGATTGCGTTGATGATGTTGAAAAGGGTACTATGATAGATGCTGTAGTCCGACCAGAGGATATTATTATAACTACTTGTGAAAAGGGTATGATACAAGGTGAAATAGTATCAGTAATATTTAAAGGTGTTCATTATGAAATTACCATATTGTCTGGCAAAAATGAAATAGTTGTACAGACTACAAAGAAGGCAGAGGCAGGCGAAAAGGTAGGCTTGATAATAGAGCCTGACGGAATTCATGTAATGCTTGCCGAGCATACAATAAACAGAATAGAGTCTGGAATAAATAAACATTACAAGCTGGAATTTCTTGACGGAGAGCTGGCTTGTGATTTAACAAAGCTTATTCCGGGTGCAGGCTACAATGAGAACGGAGTGTTAGTAGATGCTCATAAGGACGAGGTGGATATAGAAAAGCTGAAGGTAATTATATCTATAAAGCCTGAGGATATTGAAATGAGTGATGATGAGGAATCAGGTATTATTTGTGGACATATTATCAGCCTTATATATAAGGGTGACCATTACAGCTATGTAGTGCGTACGGATGATGATATAGATATTGTTGTAGATGATGAGGATCTTTGGAATATGGACGACTATGTAAGCCTAATTATTCATGAAGATAGCTTTAAATTTTCTCTAAAAAAATAGTGTAAGTGTAAGAAGGTAAATTTTACAGCTTACTAATGTAATTAGATTGTTTGTTGTATATCATTAGCAATCTTATTAGAAAATTGAAAAGGAGAACTTGGATGAATAGGATACGATTAAATAGGAAGCATTTAGGTATTCCATATGGTTTGTTTCTACTTTGTTTTGTAGTAGCACCACTTTTAGTTATAATATTTTATGCGTTTACAAACGCATCGGGACAGTTTTCAGTAGACAATCTGATTGGCTTTTTTACAAGTCCCAATACAATAGGAACCTTGTTTTACAGTATGGGAATAGCTATTGTAACCACCTGTGTATGTTTGTTGATAGCTTATCCTATTGCATATATTCTTGCAAGAAGCAAAATACGATACAAATCTACAGTAGTGCTTATATTTGTATTGCCTATGTGGATTAACTTTACTCTTAGAATAACTGCATTAAAGGAAATACTTACAATAATTGAAGGAAATCTTGCATATTATCCCTTCCTTAATACAATAATAGGAATGACCTATGATTTTCTTCCGTTTATGATTTTACCAATGTATACCACCTTATTAAAGCTTGATAAAAGCTTATTAGAGGCAGCAGCAGATTTAGGAGCAAGTCCTGCAAAGATATTCTGGAAGGTGACACTTCCATTGTCCCTGCCGGGAATTATAAGCGGCGTTGTAATGGTATTTTTGCCATCAATGACTAATTATGTAGTATTAGATATGCTTTATAACAGCACATATATTATGGGCAGTCTTATTGGCAGCTATTTTGCAGCATATGACTGGCATAATGGCTCAATGATTTCATTAATATTATTAGCAATTATTTTAATATTTACTATTTTTACTAATAGATATGAGGATGAAGATAATACAGGAAGAGGAGGTGCTATATTATAATGAAGAAAACATTAAAGATAATATTTTTTGCATTAGTAGTTTTATTTATATACGCACCAATATTAGTATTAGCTGTATATAGCTTTACTGATTCGGCAAATATTGGACCTATACATAATTTTTCACTTAAAAATTATAAGACATTATTTACCAGTGAAGAATTAACAGGAATGATTACAGGCACAGTATTTCTTGCATTTGGCTCGGCTATAATTGCTACTATACTTGGAACTTTGGGAGCTTTGGGAGCTTTTTACAGTAAAAAGTTTTCAAAGGTGGCAATGAACTCAATGAATCAGATACCTGTTGTTAATGCAGATGTAGTTACAGGCTTTTCTATATGTATTTTGTTAATTGTGGTAGTTGGCATTGACAAAAGCACATATATTCCTTTAGTAATAGGTCATATAGTATTATCAGCACCGTTTGTATATTTGTCGGTAGTACCAAAACTAAAGCAGATGGATAACAGTCTGTATGAGGCAGCAATGGATTTAGGAGCTTCGCCACAAATGGCACTTAGAAAGGTAGTTATACCACAGATAGCACCAGGTATTATATCTGGCTTTGCATTAGCAGTTACCTTGTCCTTGGATGATTATTTTATTACCAGCTATACAAAACCAGCTACCTTTGACACTATCAGCACCTATGTTGTAAATGCCACAAAAGGCTCACAGACAGATATAAAAACAGCCTTGTGGGCATTATCTACGATTATTTTTGTAATAGTAATATTAATAGTAGTTTTGGCAAATTTAAAATCTAGCAGAAAAGCTAAAGGATAAGAAATGAAAAAGAAAATTAACACAATTATAAAAAAGGTTGTAGCTGTATCTATGGCAGTATTCACAGGCTGTATGCTTATTTCTGCAAATGTAGTTAAGGGTGCAACAGCCGCAGAAGGTGATGAGGTTATAAAACTTAGAGTATGTAACTGGGAGGAATATATTGATTTAGGCGGCTGGGACGAGGACGAACTAATCGATTTGGAAAATGGTACAGAGATTTTTGGCGAAAATTCCATGATTAAGGATTTTGAGGAATGGTATTACAAAACCTATGGAAAAAAAGTTGAAGTAGAATATTCCTGCTTTGGTACTAATGAGGATTTGTACAACCAGCTTACAATGGGGGACACTTATGATTTGGTGTGTCCTTCAGATTATATGATAATGAAGCTTATGGCAGAAGGTGCTTTAGAGCCTTATTCAGAGAAGTTTTATGATACAAGTATAGAAACTAACTATTATGTAAAGGGTGTTTCTCCTTATATAAAAGGTGTTTTTGATGAAAATGAAATAGGTGGAGAGGCGTGGAGTAAATATGCAGCAGGCTATATGTGGGGTATTACCGGGATTTTATACAATCCAGAAAAAATGACTAGAGAGGAGGCATCTACCTGGTCTGTCTTTGGTAATGAAAAGTTTAACAGACAGATTACCTTAAAGGATAATGTAAGAGATACTTATTTTGCTATTCTAGGAATAGTTAAAGCAGATACACTTATGGATAATACCTTTGTTTCAGCAGTTAATTATAATGAAATGCTTACAAAGGAAATGAATGATGTTAGCAGTGAAACTATTGGTAAAGTGCAGGATAAGCTTCAGGACATAATGGGAAATATTTATTCTTTAGAAACTGATAGTGGCAAGGCTGATATGGTTACAGGCAAAATTGTAGCAAATTATCAATGGTCAGGCGATGCTGTTTATGCAATGGATCAGGCAGAGGAGGACGATGTCTATCTTGAGTTTGTAGCACCTAAGGAATGTACAAATCTTTGGTTTGACGGCTGGATAATGTTAAAAAAGGGCATTAATGGTGACAGCGAAAGGAAGCAGGCTGCCGAAGCCTTCGTTAATTTCCTTTCAAGACCAGACAATGCTGTAAGAAATATGTATTATATTGGTTATACATCAGTAATTGCTGGTGAGGATAGTACAGTATTTGATTATCTTAACTGGTGCTATGGAGCAGAGGAGGATAGTGAGGAAATAATTGAGTATCCTGTAGGCTATTTCTTTACTGGAGATAATGAGGATGAAAATTATGTAATAGCTACAGATTCCTCACAGGTAGACAGACAGCTATATGCCCAGTACCCATCAAGTGAAACTATTGAAAGGGCAGTAGTAATGCAGTATTTTAATGATGATGAAAGCAAGGAAATTAATCAGATGTGGATTAATGTAAGGTGTTTTAATATAGCTGATGTGCCTATATTTGTGTGGGGGATTATAGGTGGAGTTGTAGTTATAATAGTTGCTTTGATTATAAGAAAAAAGGTTAATGGTAGATAATTTATATACAACACCATATTAAGGTAGCAATAGATGAGTAAAAGCTTATAGGGAAACATAAGTAAAATGTTTCCCTATAGCAAAATGAGAGGAAAAATATATGAAGAGAAACAAAATTATTACATTGAGTATAATATTAATAGTAGCAGCAGGTATAGTAGGCATTTGCTTTTTAATTGGGATTTTTAAAATACCTAAGTTAAATAATAATGAAGAATCTGATATGGATAGAATGAAGAAAATAATGGAAACAACCAGACCTACAGATGTTTTTGTATTAGGAAAAGAGATTCTGTTTGAAACAGAAATTAAAGTCAACAATATATCAAAGTTGTCAGAAGAACAGATAAAATCAAATAGGGATTATAAGGTAGTAATTATTAATGATTTAGACAGTGCTGTGAATTTGTCAGATGAAGAAATAGAATATGCCAGTGAGCTTATGAATAAAAATGGATATTGTATAATATACTTAGGAGAAAAATATTCGTCAACTTGGGACAGACCAGAACAAGGGATTGCTAATCTAAGTGGAAATTTAAGCTATGTATACTACTCGTGGGACGGACAACCTACTAGAAATATAGGAAATTGGTTACAAAGCGATAATGATGAGCTGGAAAAATATCCTTATATGTTAGGGCAGGCATTAATGTATAGTATTGAGGATTATTTGTTATCTGGTGAAGTGTAATTTTAGTGAGGAGAAATGCAAATGATAGAAATTAACAATTTAATTAAAGAATATAATACAAGTAAAAAAGTGGTACACGCATCAAATGATATAACATATCAATTTAAAAGCAATGGCTTGCATTTTATATTAGGAAAAAGTGGCTGTGGGAAAACCACATTGCTTAATATACTGTCTGGATTGGACTCATATGATTCAGGTAGTGTTATTGTTAATGGATATAATATAAGTAAATTAACTGAGAAGGAGCTGGATAATTATAGAAATATTCATATTGGAATTATTTTTCAAGATTTCAATCTTTTGCAGGAGATAAATGTTTATGACAATTTGAAAATTGTTTTGAAGCTTCAAGGTTCAAAGTGTGATGAAAAAAATAAACTAGAGCAGGAAGATATAAAAATTGAACAAATATTAAAAGAGGTTGGTTTAGAAGGGTATGAAAAAAGAAAGGTAAGTGAACTAAGTGGTGGAGAAAAGCAGAGAATAGCCATTGCTAGATGTCTGTTGAAAAAGACAGATATTATTTTTGCAGATGAACCAACAGGAAATCTGGATAAAAAAACAGGGGAAGCTATTCTGGATTTGTTGAAACAAATTTCTAAAAATCGTTTAGTAATAGTTGTTTCACACGATAGAGAAGCAGCATATAAATATGGTGACAAAATAATACATATGTCAGACGGAAGAATAGTTAGTGATGATAAGGGCGAAAATAATCAGATTCTATATTCCTTTAATATTACAGATAATAAAAATATCTCTAAAGACTTTGAAAATTTAGATAAAATGAAAATGTTAGAAGTAGTTAGTAAATATATTGATAATTCCCAAATGGAGGGTGAATTAGTAATAAAGGATATAGTAAAAAATGAAAAAACACATATAGAGGAAGAAAATAGAGCAGCAGAAGAAGAAGAAACAAAAAGAACAGATGTACAAGCATACAGGCTGTTAAACAAATATAAATTAAAATTATCATATTTGTTTCTAAAAAAAAGAAAGCTAAGATTTTTATTTACAACCATTTTATTAGCACTAACTTGTGTTTTGCTATATTTTTCACTGTACATATCGTTCTATGAAAAAAATACTATAATGGTTAAATATTTAGATGAAAATAAAGTTGAATTATTACCTGGCTATTTACAGTGCAGCTATGAGGATGATTTTTACAACAATATAACTAATGATGTTTCATCGGGTAAATATTTGTATGAAATGCTATCCTCACAATTATCAGAGTATGCTTCAATCAGCAAAGTGGTATTTGATAATATAATGGAAAATGGTGATTTGTCTGTATATAATGCGACTATGTTCTTTGTAGAGGATAATAAAGCATACCCTGAAAAAATAAAAGGAAATATTCCGGAAAACCTACACGAGATAGTAATATCAGATTACATTGCTAGTAAATTAAATGCAAAATTAAACGATACATTAATATATAATGAATTAAGTTTGAAAATTGTAGGAATATATGAAACTGATTATAAGGAGATTGGTCTACAGCATAAATTGAACTATGGCTATAGTAATCCAATATTTGATTTTGATTGTATATATAAATATTTTGCAACATTTGTAAGTGAGGAATTATTAGAAGAAGTTAAGAGTAGAACAGAATCAATAGAAATAGAAGCTGGTGATTTTCTGAAAAGAAAGCAAATTCTTCAATATTTAGAGTCTTATGTTAGTGTTGCTGATGTAGGAGTTATTAGTAAGGATGATTTATTAGAGGGTAGAATGCCGGAAAATAATAATGAAATATTAATTTCGGTAGATTACGCAGAAAAATACGACTTACTAAACAATAAATATAGCAGCAATCAATGGAATTTTTCAGATATATATAAGGCTTCATATGAAAATACTTATAGCAATATGATAAACCTGTATGACTACTATAAAGAAGGAATTGAAATTGTAGGTATAGTTGCATATTTACCTGAGCAGATACAAAGAGATTTTTATGTTTATGAAGACAAATGGAAGGAAATAGTTAATGACTATTATCAGTATTATTATGGTAGTTATATAGTTAATGCTGATAGCCAATACTATAATGAAATTATAGAAAATGCCGATAAAACAGGAATACATTTTAATGAACCAGCTATAAACAATATTTTAGATTTTGATAATTTAATTAACGAAATTAAACCAATACTTTATCTTATACTAATAATATCTATGGCTATAAATTTTATTATGATAGGAACTTTTATACATATATCAATAAATGAGAATAAGAAAAATATTGGAATATTGCGTTCATTGGGAGTTACAATGAATGATTGTATTCAGATATTTGCATTAGAATTTTTGATTATGTTTATATGCTCTGTTGTAATAGTAGTACCTATTATTATAAGAATTATTTCAATGGCTAATAATATGTATATGGATAGCTTGGAGGGAATAAATTATTGTATTATAGATAAAAGCTATATAATTTTTGCAATTATGTTTTTAGTGGAAATAACAGTTAATGTTTTATCAATATATATTCCAATAAAAGTCATTAGAAAAAAGAAACCAATAGAGATTATTAATGACAGATAAAACATATAGTCTAAAATCTTGACATAAATGTAAGTTTTTTATATACTTAATGTGTAGAAATGGATTTTTACGCGTCTTATATCTGAACAAGGAGGTGATTCAGATGGTTAGCAGTGCATATACATATTACCTGACAAATTATGTTGGAAAAGAAACATCCAAGTATGACACTCATAAAAAGAGTGAGCTGCGTGATGTTTATAATAGAATGGTCAAGGTAAATAAAAATTCTTCCCTTTACAAAATATCTGAAAGTGAAGATGTTAAAAAGTATGCTATTGATTTAAAAGAAATTGCCCGTTCAATTTCAAATGTAGCATCTGAATTATCCGAAAATGAAAACCTTGATTCAGGCTTTCTTAAAAAGAAAGCAATATCTAGTGATGGTGCTACCATTGCTGCAAAGTATATTGGCAGTGACCAGCCTGACACAGTACCAACAGAGCTTAGAATAAAGGTACAATCATTGGCAACAGGTCAGGAAAATATAGGCAATTACCTAAATCAAAATGAAATGGGTATGAAAAAAGGCTCATATTCGTTTGATTTTTCCATAGGTGAATATGCTTATGAGTTTCAGTTTAATGTAAAAGCAGGCGAAACAAATAGAGATGTACAGGACAAATTGACAAGGCTGATTAATAAGTCAAATATTGGAGCAAAGGCTACAGTTGTAGAGGATAGCTTAAATAGAAGTGCATTAGCTATAAAGTCTGATAGTACAGGTATAACAAATTATAATGGAAAGATTTTCAATATTACTAACAATAAATTAAGTGAAGCAGGTGACGCTGTTTCATATCTGGGAATTGATAAGATTGCTAAAGAGCCTGCAAATGCCCAGTTTACAATTAATGGAATAGAAAAGTCATCTTCTTCAAATACCTTTACTGTTGCAAAACAGTATATAATAAATTTAAAGAAAACAAACAATGATGAGGTAGTGATTGGTCTTAAACCGGATTTTGATGCTGTTATTGAAAATGCCAATGAATTAATAGAAAAATATAATTCATTAGTAGATTTGGCAGCAAACAGAGTAGGTGACGGATATGAGGCAGAAAGACTTTACAGAGATATTAAGGGTATTACTTCATATTACAAGGATTCCCTAGACTCGGCAGGCTTTAAGGTTGGCGGGGACGGAAAGATAAAGGTAGACGAAGCATTGCTTATTCAGTCTGCAAATGAAGGAAATTTAAAGGATAGTCTTGCAAGCTTAGGTTCCTTTAAGAAAACCTTACTTAACAAGGCAAATAATATTTCTGTTAATCCAATGGCTTATGTAGATAAAAAGCTGATTAGCTATAAAAATCCAATAAACAACTTTAATAGTGTTTATATGACATCTATATATAGTGGAATGATGTTTAACGGATATGTGTAAAAAATATTTTATGGGATAGACTAAATTGAACTATTGTGCTAGTATAAAGTAGCCAGTGCTACTTGTACTAGCATTTTGATTTATCTATTTTTTAAAGGAGATTTTTTATGAAAAAAAGAATTTTTACAATAGTAGCAGCACTTACACTTGCATCACTTTCTTTAGCAGGCTGTGGCAGTGATGACACAAAGGAAACTACAACTGTTGCAGGAAATAATAGCTTAGTTAGCCATGAAGCAAAGGGTTATATTTTTGAAGCTGATGGAGTAAAGGTTGGAATGGATATGGAGGCAGCTCCTATTATTAAAGCCTTAGGTGAACCTAAAAATTATTTTGAAGCAGCTAGCTGTGCATTTGAAGGCTTAGATAAAATGTATGGATATGGCAGCTATGAGGTAGATACTTACGAATTAGAAGGAAAGGATTATATCTCAGGTGTTATTTTTAAAGATGATATGGTATCAACTCCAGAAGGTGTTTCAATAGGCAAGACTAAGGACGATATGATAAAGGCTTATGGTGATGGCTTCAAGGAAGAACAGGGAATGTTAGTATATGAAAAAGAAGGAACAAAGATTAAGTTTGTAGTAGATGCAAATAATGAAATTACATCAATTACTTATTCATCAACTATATTAGACAAATAAAGAGTTTAAAATATAAGAATATAGGCAAATATAAAAGAAAATATTTAAAATAATGTCAGGCAATCCTATACAGTGTATATAGTAAGGCTATAGGATTGCCTGACATTATTGTCATATAAACTACGACAGAAATTATAACAATTTAAGGAGGACATCTACTTCCTTGCGAGGTGGCATAGCCGGTTTTTCATCATAGCAGCCAAGAGCAATTACTGAGATTACTTCTTCTGTATCTGGTACATTAATTGCCTCTGAAAGCTTTTCTTCATCATAAAGCCCCATAATTACACTGCCTAAGCCAAGTTCATTTGCCTTTAGAGTAAATAGCATATTTGAAAGACCACAATCATACATTTGCCAGCCTTTACCCTTTGCAGAGTCAAATTCACCATCTCTTGTGTAACCAGAACGGTTTTTAACTACAGTACATACTATTAAAATAGGTGCTGATAAAGCAGCAGGGTGATTTCTTTCGTTAAGTGCAGATACAACCTTAGCCTTAACATCAGGAGATTTTACGGCATAATAGCGGGTAACCTGGGTGTTTTTCCAAGAAGGTGCATATTTTGCAGCATCAACAAGCTGTGATAAAGCTTCGTCAGAGATAGGCTTGTCATTGAAGGCTCTGACACTTCTTCTAGTTTCAATACAATTTTGTAATTCCATAATATTGTCACCTCGTATAATTTAGTTTACTAAATAATAGCATAAAAAAGAAAATAGCACAATTTAAATCCTATTGAAAAAGTATGATTTATAAATTATAATAATATATAAAATTGATTATGAAAGGAAGCCGTAATAATGAGAGTTTCTACAAAAGGCAGATATGCCTTGATTTTAATGCTAGATATTGCCTGCCATTCTAATGAAAAACCAGTAAGCATAAAAGATATATCAGCAAGACAGCATATTTCAGATAAATATTTAGAACAGATTATCGCAATTTTAAATGGAGCAGGCTTTGTAAAAAGCGTTAGAGGACCACAAGGGGGATATTTGTTAAAGAAAAAGCCAGAGGAATATACAGTGGGAATGATTTTAAGATTGACTGAAGGGTCATTAGCACCAGTTTCCTGTGTTGAAGATGATGAGCCGGGATGCGACAAAATAGATGGTTGTGCTACTTATAGAATATGGGACAGACTAAATAAGGCTATTAATGATGTAGTAGATAATATTACCTTGGCTGATTTAGTTGAGTGGCAGATGGAAGAGGCTGACAACTATTGTATTTAGATAACAAGCTTTAAGGCTAGAGAGAAACTTAAGCTATGAATAATTAAAAGATACAAAACAATTTAAAAATTTAGAAAGTTAAAAATAAAGTTAATGCTTGTGATTTAAACATATTTTATGATGCTAAATCACAAGCATTTTTTGTATATTCTATTTTATGTTGGAAATATAGTAATTTTAGTCGAGGGTGTAATGGCATTTTCTTAGCCAGTAGTCTAACTGTATAAAGTACCCTATCATTTGAGGACCAGCCATTAACTGACCATACCAAGGTTTTCCGTAGTCCTTTGGTGCATCTAAAAAGGTATTAACCTTTTTAATATCTATTAAGTCATATAAAGGTGAATTTTTGTCAGCTAAAATATCTCTTAGTCGGTTAGCCAATAATTGCTCATAGGCAGGGTCATAGGTCTTAGGATAAGGACTTTTCTTTCTAAATAAAACTTCAGTTGGAAGTAAGGCTTTGCCGGTTTCTACCAGAAGACTTTTATGAATATTATTGTGACATCTGTATTCCCAAGGAAGGTTGTAGACATATTCCAATATTCGGTAATCGGCAAAAGGTACTCTTGCTTCAAGTCCGGAATACATACTTGTTCTGTCCATTCGGGAAAGAAGAGTTTGCATAAACCATTGAACATTTAGGTAGGTAACCTTTCTGTAATAGGCATCCTCTAAGGTATCACTGGTTAAAAGAGGCGTTGTATTAATAGTAGTTGTATAGGCATCCCTTGAGTAAGCTTCAAGGTCTAAAAGAGAAATGATTTCGTCTTTTAAGAAAGCACCTCTTGCCTCAAAATCATAGGACCATGGGAAATTATCTTTATTCATAAGGCTTTGATTATGAAACCACGGATAACCACCAAATATTTCGTCGGCACATTCGCCAGTTAAGGCAACCTTTATTTGCTTGCTTACCAGACTACAAAAGTACAATAATGAAGATTCTACATCAGCCATACAAGGAAAATCCCTTGCATCAACTGCTTTTAACAGGTAATCAGCCTGAATTTCATTATTACATTCGAGATAATAATGATTACTTTTAATATGATTTTTCATAATATCTACAAAAGGTTTATCTTCACTAGATTGAAAAGAGTTTGCTTTAAAATTAGTATGATTATTTACAAAATCAAAAGAGAAGGTGGAAAGCGTTTTATTCTCATAAGACAAATTTCTGGCACAAATGGCTGATACTAGGCTGCTGTCAAGACCTCCTGATAGAAAGGTACAAATAGGTATATCAGAAATCATTTGTTGTTTAATGGAATCATTTATTAAAAAGGAGGTTTTATATAATGCTTCATTATAGCTGTCAGTTACTTCCTTGGCAGTTAATTTCCAGAAAAATTTGGTTTTAGTTGTATAACAACTGCCTGTGGTAGAAGGCTTAACAATAATGTAACTGCCACCCACCAGCTCCTTCATATTAACATAGACCCCATTCCCTGGTGTTTTAGCTGGACCAAGTCCTAGAATTTCCTTAAAGCTATCCTGATTTAGGCGGGGAAGTATTCCGTAGGAAAAAAGAGCCTTAGGCTCAGAACCAAAAACGAAGGAGGTAGCCATTTCCTGATAAAAAAGAGGTTTAACTCCCAAATGGTCCCTGGCAATAATTAATTCATCTGTAGCCTCATCATATATGGCAAAGGCAAAAATGCCGTTTAAGGATTGAAAGAAGGAGGTGCCATACATTAAGTAACCCATAAGAATAACTTCTGTATCAGAATCAGTATTAAAGGCAGCTCCCCTGGAAAGCAGTACAGCTTTTAGCTTCTTATAATTATATATTTCACCATTGTAGCAAATTGTTCCACGATGACCATTATAGCAGGCTTGCATTGGCTGATGACCACTTTTTAAATCAATAATAGATAGTCGTGTGTGTGCAAGACCTATATGCTTAGATAAATATATATCATTATCATCTGGTCCTCTATGAGTGATGGATTCTTTCATTTTAATAAGGCGTTTTTGCCATACATCGTCTTTTAAATAATCAAATCCACTCTGATAAAAACCTGCAATTCCACACATGATTGACTCCTTTACTTTAATTCATTAGAGGTTAATTTACAATTCCTTGTATCTATAAGCTCATAAGGACTTAAAATAACTGGCTGTAATTGTTTATACCTTAGGGCGTTATCAATGGTTTCACAAAGCAGATCAATATGAGCTATCATAGAATTAGGCTTATTTATATAATTATCCTGACCAAAAGGTACAAAATATATATTTTTAGTATTAAGTAGTATTCCTATATTTTTCAAATTCATTCCTAAAGCGTCATTGGTAGACAGAGATATTACAAGAGGCTTGTTGTTTCTGAGATGAGATTTTGCAGCCATTAATACAGGAGTATCAGAAATGCCATTTGCCAGTTTAGATAAGGTATTACCTGTACAGGGTGCAATTACCAAAATATCAAGCATTGATTTAGGACCGATAGGTTCAGCCTCAGGAATGGTTACAATAGGATTTTTGCCTGTTATATCCTTTGCAAGTGCAAGAAAGTCATCGCACTTGCCAAAACGGCTGCTGGTATTAGAAGCATTGCTGGAAAATATAGTGTAAAGGTTGGCATTAGTAGCTTTTAGCTTTTTAAGAGCATTAAAGGTTTTTTCGTAGGTGCAGTATGAGCCTGTTAAGGCAATACCGATATTTTTATCATGAAAATCATACTTCATATGATTGCTCCTTCTTATTAAAAATATTTAAAATAGTTTTTCCTATTAATTCTCCGGCAGATTTTGACATGATTTTTCCTGGAAGCCCTGGAAGTAAGTTGTATTTTGAGGAGGTGTCCCTATACACTTTTTCGAATCCATAAGGTGGTGAGGATATGTCAAAAATATAGCAATTATTATTAATATAGAGAATATTATCGAATGTAAATATGTTATATGGCACAGTATTTACAATAATATCAAAGTTTGAAATTCTAAGATCAAGGCTTGTAATAGTAGAAAAGTTTAAAGCACAGGCTTTAAGTGCTGTGGAGCTATCATTATCATAGATAGTTACATTACCACCAAGCTTTGAAATAAGTGTTGCAATGTGAGTGCCACAGTTTCCGTAGCCACAGATTAAGCACTTACTTTCCGGTATAGAAAATGGAATGGTTGTAATAATGCTGCCTAAGGTTGCCTCAGCTGTTAAATATCCATTGTTCCATACAAAGTAATCATTTTGGGATAAATCTATATAATTAATTTTGTTTTTCTTTAATAATGTAGTACATTCAGGCTTTAATCCATATCCAACCAATGTCTGGCTGGGAAGAAGTGATTTAATAATGCTATAATCCTTAAAAGGAGTAGGACAAATTATTACAGAGTGGGCTTTTAGTTTGTCATTAAAATCTAAATCATCTATATTTACAAAAGAGCAGGTACAGCGTTTATCAACTAAATAGTTATAAAGAGCAGTCTGTCTTTTGTCACCATCTATAATTAAAAAAGAGTATTCCATTATATAACTCCTTTGGAAAAGGTATATGATACTATATGAGAGAAAAAAATAAATGTGAAAAATACATTGACAAAACAGCCATAAAATCATAAACTAAACCATATATTTAAATGCACTGACTAGGAGGAGTAGATACCTAAGTCTTTTTAGAGAGAATGGTCATTAGCTGAAAGAGCGTTTATTGCACTGGGTATTGAAGGTAGCCTACGAGCAGCATTTCTGAACTAATAGTAGGAAATGACGGAGTCATCTACGTTATAGGATATGATAAGACACTTTAAATGAAGGTGGTACCGCGAAGCTTCGCCCTTCACGCTATGCGTGAGGGGCTTTTTTGTAGCAAAAGCCCACTAAGCGAAAGCCGTGCTTGCACGGGCTTTCATTTAGTGGGCGCAAGAACAGCGAGAAACGAGCTTCGAGCTGCTCTTGCACAACTATTTAGGTATTTCAAATTTAAGGAAAAGAAAGGATATATTATGAAAAAGGAATTAGAAAAAAACTATAATCCTGCCGAAATCGAAGACAAGCTTTATAGTGTCTGGCAGGAAAAGAAATATTTTCATGCAAATGTAAATAGGGATAAAAAGCCATTTACAATAGTTATGCCACCACCAAATATTACGGGTCAGCTTCATATGGGACACGCTCTAGATAATACAATGCAGGATATTCTTATTAGATTTAAGAGAATGCAGGGCTATGAAGCACTATGGGTACCAGGTACAGACCATGCTTCAATAGCAACAGAAGCTAAAATCGTAGAGGCAATGCGTAAGGAAGGCATTACTAAGGAAGAAATCGGAAGAGAAAAATTCCTTGAGAGAGCATGGGATTGGAAGAAGCAGTATGGTGGAAGAATTGTCAGCCAGCTAAAAAAGATTGGTTCTTCCTGCGATTGGGATAGAGAAAGATTTACTATGGACGAAGGCTGTAATAAGGCTGTAAAGGAAGTATTCGTAAACCTTTACAATAAAGGACTTATTTACAGAGGCGAAAGAATTATTAACTGGTGTCCAAAGTGTCTTACATCTATTTCAGATGCAGAGGTTGAATTTGAGGAGCAGGCTGGACATTTCTGGCATTTAAGATATAAACTTACAGATGGCAGCGGTTACATTAATCTTGCTACAACAAGACCAGAAACCTTATTAGGTGATACTGCTGTAGCAGTAAATCCAAAGGATGACAGATACAAGGATTTAGTTGGAAAAACAGTTATTTTACCAATAGTTCATAGAGAAATTCCTATTGTTGCAGATGATTATGTAGAAATGGATTTTGGTACAGGTGTTGTTAAGATTACGCCAGCACATGACCCTAACGACTTTGAAGTAGGACTTCGTCATAATCTTCCAGTAATTAATGTAATGACAGAGGATGCAAAAATCGTTCCAGAATATGAAAAGTATGCAGGAATGGATAGATACGAAGCAAGAAAGGCTATTGTTGCTGATTTAGAGGCAGAAGGTGCATTAATTAAGGTAGAAGATTATAGTCATAATGTAGGTACCTGCTACAGATGTAAGACTACAGTTGAGCCTAGAGTATCAAAGCAATGGTTTGTTAAAATGAAGCCACTTGCAGGTCCGGCTATTGATGCTGTAAAGGAAGGAAAGACAAAGTTCGTTCCAGAACATTTTGATAAAACATATTTCCATTGGTTAGAGGGTATTCGCGACTGGTGTATTTCCAGACAGTTATGGTGGGGACATCAAATTCCAGCCTTTTACTGTGATGACTGTGGCGAAATGGTAGTTACAAAGGAAAACAAGGCAGTATGTCCAAAGTGTGGCAAGGAAATGCGTCAGGATCCAGATACACTTGATACTTGGTTTTCATCAGCTTTATGGCCATTCTCAACACTCGGCTGGCCAGACAAGACAGAGGAAATGGATTATTTCTACCCAACAAGCACACTTGTAACAGGTTATGATATTATTTTCTTCTGGGTAATAAGAATGATGTTTAGTGGTATTGAACACGCAGGCGAGGTACCATTTAATACTGTACTTATACATGGATTAGTTAGAGATTCCCAGGGTAGAAAGATGAGTAAATCTTTAGGCAATGGTATTGACCCACTTGAGGTTATTGATAAGTACGGTGCAGACGCACTTAGATTTACTCTTATCACAGGAAATGCACCGGGAAATGATATGCGTTTCTATTGGGAAAGAGTTGAAGCAAGCAGAAATTTTGCAAATAAGGTATGGAATGCTTCAAGATTTATTATGATGAATATGCCAGAGGGCAAGCTTGCACCAGTATCAACTGATGAGCTTACTAATGCAGATAAGTGGATACTTAGCAAGTGTAACGATTTAGTTAAGGATGTTACAGAAAACCTTGAAAAATACGAATTAGGTATTGCGGCTGATAAGATTTACAGCTTTATCTGGGAAGAATTTTGTGATTGGTATATTGAAATGGTTAAGCCTCGTTTATATAGTGATGAGGATACAACTAAGAATGCTGTTTTATATACACTTAAAAAGGTACTTATTACATCACTTAAATTACTTCACCCATATATGCCATTTGTTACAGAAGAAATCTTTATAAATTTACAGGACGAGGAAGAGTCTATTATGATTTCTGACTGGCCTGTATATACCGAGGATTTGGCGTTTAAGAAGGAAGAAGAAAGCGTAGAAATTATCAAGGAAGCAGTTAGAAATATTAGAAATCTTAGAGCATCTATGAATGTTGCTCCTAGCAGAAAAGCAACTGTATATGTTGTTTCAGAGGATGAAAAGATTAGAAATATTTTTGAAGAAGGCAGAGTATTCTTTGGTACACTTTCTTATGCAAGCGAGGTAATTGTTCAAAAGGACAAAGAGGGTATTGCAAATGATGCTGTATCAACAATGATTCCGAATGCAGCAATTTACTTACCTTTCGCAGAGCTTGTAGATATTGACAAGGAAATCGAAAGATTAACAAAGGAAAAGGAAAAGCTTGAAAAAGAATTAGCAAGAGTTAATGGTATGCTTTCAAATCCAAACTTTGTAAACAAAGCTCCAGAAGCTAAGATTAATGAAGAAAAGGAAAAGCAGGCTAAGTACGAGCAGATGATGAAGCAGGTAGTTGGAAGACTTGCACAGCTACAGTAAAGTTAAAAGATAAAGCGTCATAGTCTATGTGTGGTTTATTGTCTGGAAGACAGACATAAGCTCCCTGACTATTTAGAGTAAGTTAAAAATAGTTTATTTAAAATAATGCCAAGCAAGGTTTGTATTGTATTCTATATAAAGATATAGTTTATGGTACTAAACACCTGCTTGGCATTATTATTTTTTAATAATTATTGTTTAGATAATATTCAGATACTTGCATTGGAAAGTATTGTGATATACTATTGATGTGGTTTTTAGTATTTTACAATCAAAGAATGGATTTACATATTAGGTGATAAAGATGAAGAATAAATTAGAAAATGAAAAAGTAGTAATTGAAAAAGTAGTAGTAGAGGACGCAAAGGAGCTTTTAGAAATATATGCTCCTTATGTAGAAAATACAGCAATATCATTTGAATATACTGTGCCGGATATAGCTGAATTTAAGGATAGAATTATACAGATTTCAAGTAAATATCCATACATAAAGGCTGTTGTGAATGGTAAAATTGCAGGCTATGCTTATGCAAATTGCTTCAAGGGAAGAAAGGCTTATGACTGGTCTGTGGAAACAACAATCTACATAAAAGAAAATTGCAGGCAAATGGGCATTGGCAGAGCTTTATATGAGCAGTTGGAAAAAGCTTTAAAGGAAATGGGCATACTTAATATGAATGCCTGTATTGCAAGCCCGGTAAGTGCTGGTGAATATCTTAATGATGACAGCTTTAAATTTCATACAAAAATGGGCTTTCAGTTAGTTGGACGCTTTCATAATAGTGGATATAAATTTAATCAATGGTTTGATATGATTTGGATGGAAAAAATGATAGGAGCTCATACTAATAAGCCGGCAGAGGTGAAATTTAATCAGGGTAAACTTTAATTGAAGATGAATATGGCAATAGCTTGACTATTAAAGAGGTAGTAAATGGCAATATTATTTGATTTTAATGGAACAATGTTTTTTGATGAAGGCTTTCAGGAGAAATCCTGGTGTACTTTTTTAGAAAAAAAGATTGGAAGAGCTGGAGAAGGAAAAAATATAATGTGAATAAATACCTTGACTTAAAGCTAGGTTTAAGTATTAATATGAGTATATAAAATTATATTAATAAAATATTTTTGAATATTTGCAAGCTTTCATTATCTTAATTATGATTTTATAATCACCTATGAAAGCCAACATAATTTGCAAATAGGAAGGATATATTTTGAAAGGAGATAACTGTATGTATAATGAAACTTTAACTTTATCCAATGGAGTAAAAATTCCTAAGCTTGGACTTGGAACTTGGTTTATTGATGATGATAAGGCTGCTGAGGCAGTAAGACAGGCAGTAAAGCTTGGATATAGACATATTGATACTGCACAGGCTTATGGAAATGAGCGTGGAGTAGGCGAAGGTGTAAGAAGCTGTGGTATTTTGCGAGAGGAATTATTTGTGGTTTCTAAGGTGGCAGCAGAGCATAAGACCTATGAGGAGGCAATGGCAGGAATTAATAAAACCCTTGAAACAATGGGATTAGATTATCTTGATATGATGATTATTCATTCTCCACAGCCTTGGGTTAAGGTAAATCAAAGTGAGGATAGATATGTTGAAGGAAACCGAGCAGCCTGGAAGGCACTTGAGGACGCTTACAATGCAGGTAAGCTTAAGGCTATTGGTGTTTCTAATTTCCAAATAGAAGATATAGAAAGTCTTTTACAGGCAGCAAAGATTAAGCCAATGGTTAATCAGATTTTACTTCATATTAGTAATACACCAATAGAGCTTGTAGATTATTGTCAGAAAAATGGTATAGCAATAGAAGCATATTCTCCTATTGCCCACGGAGAAATCTTAAACCAGCCAGAAATTAAGAAAATGGCTGACAAGTACGGAGTATCTGTTCCACAGCTTTGTATTAGATATACCTTACAGCTTGGAGCTATTTCACTTCCAAAAACAGGAAACCCTGAGCATATGAGAAGCAATGCTTTAGTTGATTTTGAAATTAGTGCTGAGGATATGGAGGTACTTAAGAGCTTTAAGAAAATTGAAAGCTATGGGGCAAGCAGTGGATTCCCTGTATATGGAGGAAGAATATAAGGAAATTTTAGAGTTAAGATAATTACAAATTTAAAAGTTTAGCTAATCTGTAGAAAAGACTTGCATTTATATATTTGATGAAGGTTTGGAGAAAAACTAAGAGCCTTTGATTATATTGAATTATATAAGTGCAGGTCTTTTTTATTACAAAATAATAGTTAAAGCAGAAATTAAAAAGTATTCTTTAGTTATTCAGCCTTTTCCATTAGACATTTTTCTAGATTAATTGTCTAAAAAGTAATAATTTTGTATAGTTTTAGTAACCTATTGCATTGAAAGTGCAAAGGGGAGAAAGGAACCGGTAGTGCGGGTGGGTGAATGTGGAATACAGAAGAAAATGGAAAGTATACAATTAAATTAAAAAAACTTGCAGAGGGGATATTACTTCATAAACAATCCCTTTTAGAACAATTATGTCATACCTCTATGGTATGGAAAATCAATGGAAATTATGGTAAAAAGCCAGAGCTTCTTAACATTATAAATAATTTATATGGAATTTATAAAGAGGAGGATAAATATAAGCTGCTGTTAAAGGATATATATAATTTAAGGCTGTCAGAGGAGCTGGTGCAAAGTAATTGCATTGTGGAAGTAAATTATATAAAAAGTGTGGAAGGTGAAAAAAAGACTGCTTATGAGCTGTTAGTCACTTTTGTTAAGGGGAAGGTTGCATTTATTAACATAATGGAGCTGAAAAATGAACAGGCAGAGCGTATATACAGAATACGCTCCACCAAAGAGGAATGTTTTTTAGTAAGGGAAAGGGAGGTACTTTATATAGAAGCCTGTCATAATCAGGTTATCTGGCACTGTGTAGACAAAATAATTATTTCAAATAATTCGTTAGGACATTTGGAGGAGCAAATATCTAAGACCTTTGTTAGAATTCAGCGAGGCTATTTAGTTAATAAGAAGAATGTTAGACATATTAGAAGATGTGAAGTGGAAATGAACAATGGAGATATTTTGTCTATTCCTTGTAAGAAATATGTAGGTATAAGGGAAAAATTATTTGATATAGAAGAAAAAGTGTATAAATAAGTATTTTTTGTCATTCAGCCTGTGTGATTGCTTATTCAGCCAAAACTAAGGCGTGGAAATATTTTGTTTGATAAAATACAAATATGAAAAGAAAGGAGGTATATAAGTGAAGCAGGAAGCACGATTTGATGATTTGGTGCAAGCAATACAGGATGCCTTTATTAAAGTAAATAATATGTCTGAAGCACAGCATTTAAAGAAAATTAGTGATTACTTTAATTCAGACAGCACACCTAAGACCTTTAAAATATCATATCCTATGTTTAATGGAGAAGGAGAAGTCTATAACAAGGATATAGATGTACCTGCAATATGCTTGCTGCCTATGTCATCCTTAAAGCTGGACGAAGTGGAGGTGGATTTTAAGGTCAAGCTGTATGGAGGTGTGAAGTTAAATGCAGAAGGGGAGGAGAAAAAAGAAGCACCAGCTACAAATATGTTAAGGGCTGCTAAGAGAGAAAGGGCTGGGGAACAAGGAACCTTTATAGGATATGTTCCTCAAGGAATTTTCAGTAAAGGCAGGGATGATAATTACGCAAATATAAGGTTGAAATTTGTATCGGATGAGCCACCGGAAGGGCTTATGCGAATACAGGAACAGTACACAAAAATATCGTTATAAGGAGGTAGCTTATGGCAGATTCGGTAGGAAATCAATTTAAAGGCTTAGATATGCACAATTTAATTGCAGGACCATTGTTAGCAGCTAGTGAGGCTCAGTCAATGTTAGCTGCATCTACTGCAAGATTTATACAGGAGGTAGGCTTAGAACAGTCAGGAGATGGGGCAATAAGCAAGGTAAAGACAACAGCCTTTTCCTTTGAAAGAGGTTTAATAGGAGAGAATGGGGAAAGTGTAGGAACTGAAACTGTAAAAATGGAGGTGCCATTACTTTCAATAGTAAAAATTCCTACATTAGCCATTGATGATATGAATATTACCTTTGATATGGAAGTAAAATCAGCAGAAGCCTCAGAAAGTACAAAGGATAAAAATGGAGAGCTTAATGCAGATGCAAAAATCGGTTTTGGTCCATTTAGTGCAAAGGTTAATATTAAAGGGGCTATTTCCTGTCATGAAAAAAATACTAGAAGTACAGATAATTCTGCCAAGTATCATATAAGCGTACACGCAAAGGACTTTGGAACGCCAGAGGGATTAGCCAGAATGTTGGATATTTTAGCAACTGCAAGTACACCGTTAGCAATTACAAGTAATAGTGGCACAGGAAGTGTATAAAAGTGAGTACAGATATTTTTTCTAACACAGATATTACATATGTTTATCGCATTGTTATAGGAAATGATAATCCAGAGCAGCAAATTGATGAGGAAAAATGTAAGAAACAATTAGCATTACTTAATAGATGTTTGTCGGATATTCCAAAAGGGAAAATAATAGGACAGGAAAAGAATTTTTATATTTTAAATATTGGGGAGCATCAGGTGGTAATGCAATATATAGTGTATCATATTGGCTTTAGGAGAAAACCCTCGTGGCTTTGACAGAAAATAATATTAAAGACAGTTAGTGCTAAAAAAACATTATAGAAAGGAGAAAAATATGGATGTATTAAATGTTGAGTTTGAATTTTGTAATTTTTGCGAAGAAGTAGTTGTGAGTATAAAAAAGGAATTAAGCAATGAGGATTTAAAAGAACATTTAGAAAAGACAATAAAGGCAAGGGTAATTTGGAAAGATGCGGAAATACCAGAACAGAAACCAAATAAACAACAGATACCTAAAACAGCAAGAATATTTGTATATGATATAAGTATGCTTTCAAAGGAAATTGAAGACAAGGAGCAGGTAATAGACAATCTAAATAAAAAGGTAGGATTTGAGGGGAATAATTTGGAAAATATAAGAATGTGCCTTGAGGGCTTTGAAAATAATAATTGTGGAAATGAGGAGGAGGATAAGAATAAGAATATAGTTTTTGGACAAGAGATGGAAATTGATAATCAAAAAAATTGTCAGGCTATAATATATATCTATGTAGATAAGCTAAAGGAAACACCATATGCAGTTTCAGCTACATTAATGCATGAATTAACACATTATATTGAAGCAACTACAGGGCTGCAAGGTAAAATATATGAGAAAAGAGATAAATTAAAAGTAAGTGATGCTATATGGAATGATAATTGTCTGCTAACAGAAGAAGCAAAAAAAATGTGTAGTGAGGATAATAAAACAGTAAAACATCTAACTGAAGCGTATAACAATATTAAAGAGTATGTAGAGGCAGTTGGAGGAGATGAAATATTTACCAGTATGCTGGAATTGCTTACATATTGTATTTTAAATAAAGACATTGTAAATAAAGAATATATAGAAATGGTAACAGACCAATTTGCCAAGAACTTTATGGAGTAACAATAAATTAAAGGTTAGATATAAATAAATCCCTTTTAAGCCAATAAATGGTTTCTAAAGGGATTTATTTATGTTAAAATATAAGTATTATAAGTGCTGATATATTGCGTGATTTAAAATATTTTTACACATAAGGAGGTTTTTATGGAAGAACTTGAAAGATATATACAGGTATTAATTAGTGAGGATTGTATGGAGTGTCAAATTTGTTTAGATAAGCCTGAGGATAATGAGGAAATATATGAGGTTGGCGATATTGTAGAACTTCTTGTATCAAAAGGAGTGGTTTTTGGCATAGATGAGCGAAAAATACAAAAAATCCTTGAAGAAGGCGTATATGATACATATGTTACTGTTGCAGTAGGAGAAAAAGCAATAGAAGGCCGTGACGGATACTATTCATATACCTTTGATACAAATCCTAATAAAAAGCCAAGACTTAGAGAAGATGGTACAGTAGATTATCTTAATTTAAATTTATTTCAGACAGTGAGTAAAGGAGATTTAATTGCCAGATATTTTGCAAAAATAGATGGAGAGGACGGTACTAATGTATTAGGACAAAAGATTGTTGTAAAAAAAGGCAAGCATTTATCTCCACTTAGAGGGAAGGGCTTTTTTACCTCTGAGGATTGTATGGAGTATTATGCACTTTATGATGGAAAGGTGGAGGTTACAAATGGCTGCATTAATGTTACCCAGACCTCTATGCTGCCGGGCAATGTTGATTTAAATAGTGGAAACTTAGATGTTAAGGGAGATTTGGATATAATGGGAAATGTTATAACTGGAATGTTGGTTAAAGCCTCTGGAAATGTAACTATAGGTGGTCTGGTGGAGGGAGCTTCAATTATTGCTGGTAAGAATGTCCTTATTAAGGGTGGCATACTAGGAGGAGGAAAGGCAAAGGTTGTAGCAGGTGGAAATATATTTGCGCAGTTTATAGAAAATGCAATTATAGAAAGTGGAGATTGTGTACAGGCAAATAGTGTAGTTAATTCTATAGTTACTGCGTACAACGACATAAATATTTTTGGAAAAACCTCCTCTATTATCGGGGGAAGCCTAAAAGCAAACAGAATGGTTAGAACCAGATGTATAGGCAGTATTGGACAGATTACTACCAGAATTAATGTAGGAATGGAGTCAAGTGAGATTGCTTCCCTTAAATATAAAGAAATGAAAAGAAAAGAGGTAGAGGGGGAGCTGCACAAGGTTGAAACAGCTATAAATATGATGAAAAATATGTCAGAGCAAAAAGAAATGTTAATGATGCTTACAAGAACAAAGATTGACAGGAATGCAATGCTTACAAATCTTAATAAGGAAATTGAAGATTTACGAATAAGAATGAAACTTGCTGCAAAGGCAGAGGTTATTGCAGAAACAATGGCATATCAGGGAACGATTGTATCTATAGACGGAATCGTTTTAAAGCTGGATAATGATTACGAAAAAATATCCTTTATTAGGAAGAAGGATAAAATTCTTACAAGAATGTATAAGGAGGAAAATGACTAATATAAAATAGCAGCTTTTAAGCTGTCATATTAGAATATGGTTAATTGTCGCAAAATGCGAAAAATAATAGTTGATTATTTATGCCACAACATTATAATGATGTTGTGGCATAAATATGCCCATAAAGTGAGATTAAAAATATACAAAACTAGAAAGCATATGTAAAATAAGAAAGCTTAAGAATATAGATGTGGTAAACATTATGAATTATAACGAATGTGTAGAATATATTTTAAGTATACCTAAATTTAATAAGATTAAATCCAATGAAAATTGTGGGAAAATATTAGAAAAGCTGGGAAATCCTCAAGATAAATTAAAGGTTTTTCATATAGCTGGTACAAACGGAAAAGGCTCTACAAGTGCCTTTATTTCTTCGATTTTGCAGAAAATGGGTAAGCAGGTAGGTCTTTTTACCTCGCCTCATCTGGTAAAAATAAATGAGAGAATAAAGGTTAATAATGTAGATATTTCTGACCAGGATTTTTTAAATACAGCACTTCAAATAAAGGAAACAATATATTTCTTATTTGAAGATGAATATGTTCCTACCTTTTTTGAATATATTTTTTTAATAGCTGTAACCTATTTTGCAAAGAAGAAAGTAGAGTATGCTATTTTCGAGGTAGGTCTGGGCGGCAGGCTTGACACTACTAATATTTTTGAAAAACCATTAGTATCAGTAATTACAAGTGTAAGTATGGATCATATGGAAATACTCGGAAATACTATTGAAGAAATTGCAGCAGAAAAAGCGGGTATTATAAAAAGGGCTGTTCCAGTTGTTTATTTTGGTGATAATGAAAAAGTTGCAAAAATAATAGAAGAAAAAGCAGGCAGTATTAATACAAGAACTATAAAGGTGCTTTCAAAGGATATTAGTATTTTAGGAAAAAGTAATAAAGCTATTGATTTTTCGGTGCATAATATGTATGATAAATATGGATGTTTGACAGTTCCTTTTGTAATGGAATATCAGACAATTAATGCCACCTTAGCTATAAAAGCTATTGAGTGTGGGCTTACATCAGATAAGATAGATACCCTTGCAGTAAAGGAAGGGATAAAGAATACAGTCTGGCCGGGAAGAATGGAACAGGTCAGAGAAAATATTTATTTAGATGGTGCACATAATTACGAAGGTGTTGAACAGTTTGTAAAGTATGCCAATGAAGTTTCAAAAGAGAAAGATATATATATTATATTTTCAGTTGTAAAGGAAAAAGAATATCATCTTATGATGGATTTAATTTCTACAATTAAGAATTGTAAAGGCTATTTTGTTGCACCAATTAATAACAGCAGGGCAGTAGCTGCCACAGATTTAGCAGAATATTTAAGGAAACATGTAGATAGTTTTGTTAGTAGCTTTGATAGTTTAAAGGCTGCCTATGATTATGCTATGAAAATGAAAAAGACTGAGGATGTATTGTTTTTTGTCGGTTCATTATATATGGTAGGCGAGGCAAAGAAACTATTTGAAGCATAGTGAAAGGAAAATATAGATATGATTAATTTTGATGAAGAGATAAAGAAATTCCACCCTAGCTTAGAAGTAGACGAGGCTGAAGATGCAATATACAACAACAATGTAACTGATCTTACAGATATTATGCTTGAAATGATGAAGGAAGCTAAGGAGAACAAGTAATGAGATGCTATAGATGTAATAGTGTTCTTTCAGATGCAGATATTTGCGAGAGCTGTGGAACAGATGTAGTTATTTATAAAAAAATCGTTAAAATGTCTAACACCTATTATAATATGGGTCTTGCAAAGGCAAAGGTCAGGGATTTGTCAGGAGCAGCCGATTTATTAAGACGAAGTGTTAGAATTGATAAAAACAATATAAATGCAAGAAACCTTTTAGGACTTGTTTATTTTGAAATGGGAGAGTGTGTTGAAGCACTTAGCGAGTGGGTTATTAGTAAAAACCTAAAGCCAGAAAAAAACATTGCGGATGAGTACATAAGAGATGTTCAAAGCAATCAGAACAGGCTTAGTACAATGAATCAGACCATAAAAAAGTTTAATAAGGCCTTAGGATATGCCTGGGAGGGTAATGACGATTTAGCCATTATCCAGTTAAAAAAGGTACTTAGCCTTAACCCGAATCTTATAAAGGGACATTTACTGCTTGCTTTGTTACATATGAAAAAGGAAGAATATTCAAAGGCAAGAAAGAGTTTAAATAAAGTCCTAAAGATAGATGTAAACAACACACTTGCTATAAAATACCAAAAAGAGATAGATGCACTTTTAGTAGATGAAAATGGAAAAAAGGTTGTCCTTAAAAGCGAGGAGGAGTCAAAGCCTCTTAGTGGTAATGATGTAATTATTCCAAAATCTACTTACCGAGAAACAAATTATGCACTTGTTACCTTTATTAATGTACTTATAGGTATTGTTATAGGTGCAGCTATGGTGTATTTTTTAGTTACACCAGCAAAAGAAAGCAGTGCAGCAGCTGAATATAAGTCAACTATTACAGATTATGCCTCAAAGCTTGACAAGGCTAACGGAGAGGTTGCAAGTCTGGAGGATAAAATAACAGAGCTGGAAGCTGAAAGAGATGAATATAAGGCACAGGTAGATTCAGCCTCAAGTATTGTTGCCAGTACAGAAAATACAAATAAGCTTATTGAGGTGGCAAAGAATGCGTTGGCTATTTCAACAGTAGCAAATGCCCAGATAAGTAATGAAGAAGCTTGTAGCATTGCAGACGCATTATCACAGCTTGGCGACATATCAAAGGAGTCAGACAACTTTAAGAAGTTATATGAGCAGCTTAAAAATATGTCCTTCACAAAGGCTGGACAGTATTACTATAATCTGGGAGCACAGTATTCCAACAACAACGAATGGGATGATGCTATTGAGGCCTATAAGCATTGCGTAGCTTACAATGACAAAGAGCCATCATATTTATATAAGCTTGGAAAGTCAATATATAAGAAAAATAATGGAAATACGGAGGAGTCAAAGTCATATTTCAATAAGGTTATTAAAATTGCACCAAATTCTGAGTTTGCAGAATATTCAAAGGGATATTTAAATTAAGTACAAAAGAGAGCGTTGGGCGCTCTCTTTTATTTTACAAATTTAGTAAATATATAGAAAGGAGTATATATGAAATATAAGATTGAAAACGAAGAAATGGTAGTTTTTCTTGATAGTGAGCTGGACCACCATAATGCAAACATTACAAAGGAAAAAATAGATTCAGAGGTAATGAAGGGGAGGGTTAAAACTATAGGCTTTGATTTTACAAATACTAATTTTATGGATAGCTCCGGAATTGGTATTATTATGGGAAGATATAAGCTGTTAGAGGCAATAGGTGGAAATGTTTATGTAACAAATATTAATAAAAATATAGAAAGAATTTTTTTGATTTCAGGGCTTTATAAAATAATTGAAAGGAAGTAGAAGAATGATTAGTATTGAAGAATTAAAGGTGGATAACAAAATGGAGGTTAGCTTTTATAGTATATCAGAAAATGAAAGACTGGCCAGAGTAATAGCTGCAACCTTTGCTACCAGATTAGACCCTACCATTGAGGAAATTAATGATATAAAAACAGCAGTATCTGAAGCAGTAACTAATGCAATAGTTCATGGCTATGAGCATAACAAGGGAAATGTAGTTATGAAACTGGCAGCATTAAACAGACAGCTATACATAGAAGTATCAGATAAGGGTTGTGGAATAGAAAATGTCGATGAGGCAAGAAAGCCGCTTTTTACAACAAAGCCAGATGAGGAAAGGTCGGGTATGGGCTTTGTATTTATGGAAGTATTTATGGATCAAATAGAGGTAACTTCAAAGGTAAATGATGGAACTATAGTTAAAATGATGAAAACTATAGGCAAGCAGGAAATATAGAGCATTAAGAGGTAATTGATAAGGGGTGATATAGTGGACAATCTGGAAATGATAAAACTGGCACATAATGGAGATAAGGAAGCTAGGGATTTACTGGTAAATGAAAATGTGGGGCTTATATGGAGTATTGTTAAAAGATTTTCCGGACGAGGCTATGAAATGGAGGACTTGTTTCAAATTGGCTGTATTGGTATATTAAAGGCAATAGACAAATTTGACATAACCTTTAATGTGCAGTTTTCCACCTATGCTGTACCTATGATAACAGGCGAAATAAAAAGATTTTTAAGAGATGATGGTATTATTAAGGTAAGCAGAAGCCTTAAGGAAAATAATTATAAAATAAGCAAGGCAGTAGGAGAGCTAAGTATAAAATTAAACAGAGAGCCGACTATTGAAGAAATTGCTGAAAAGCTGGAGATGAGTAGTGAAGAAATAATTATGACTATGGAGGCTAATATTGAGGTTGAATCAATACACAAAACCATTTATCAAAATGACGGCAATGAGATATATCTGGTAGATAAAATTTCAAAGGACGGAATAAGCACCAATATTGAAAATATTAATACTTCAGAGGATACGGAAAAGGACAATTTAATTAATCATATGGTCCTTAAGGAAATAATAGAAAAGCTGGATCCAAGGGAAAAGGAGCTAATAATTTTACGATATTATAAGGACAAGACCCAGGTAGAGGTAGCAAAGGTTCTAGGAATAAGTCAGGTGCAGGTCAGCAGAATGGAAAAAAAGATATTATTAAAAATGAGAAAGAACCTCTTTTAAGTTATAATGGTTTCGACAAAAAATCAAATGCTTAAGAGGAACTTTCCCATGAATATTGTAATACTTTTGAAATCATTAGTTAAGGGTTTGATTGAATCAGAACAAAAATTTGATGCTCTAAAGGGGCTGTAAAAAACTCCCCTTAAAGAAAAATCGCTTAAACCTCACGGTCTAAGCGATTTTTTGGTATAATTAATTATGCTACTAATTAATAAACCTAATGGTAATTATACAGCCCCTTAGAATTCTCCTTTATATACAAGGAATATATTTATTCGTCCGCTCCCTGAAGTGCTGTATAGCCTGTTTCTCCAGTTCTTACCTTAACAACATCCTCAACATCATAGACAAATATTTTACCATCACCAATATGACCTGTATATAAGGCTTTTCTTGTAGCATTGATTACATCCATAACAGGTACTTTGGAAACAACAATGTCTACCTGAATTTTTGGAAGCAGGTGCATTTCCATTTCAACACCTCTATAATATTCAGTTGCACCCTTTTGTGTACCACAGCCTAATACATGAGTAACTGTCATACCCATAACACCTATATCATTCATAGCCTTTTTAAATCGCTCGAATTTAGACTCCTTCATAAGAACCTGTATTTTAGTGATTTTTTTATCCTCAGGCAAGGATGAATTTTGAATAAAGGCTGGAACTGCCTTATCCACAGCTTCACTGCCAATGGCTTCAATATCTAAGGAGTCAATATCATCATAAAGTGCGCTTTCTGATAAGCTAGAGGAATTAAATTCAAAGCCTGCATATGCACTTGCCAGACCATGCTCACCATTATCAAGACCTTCAATTTCTGTTTTAGCACTAACACGAAGTCCGACAGTTTTTTTAATTATAATGAATACAATAGACATTACTATAGTTACATATATACATACAGCTAAGATACCTAATAGCTGAATACCCAGCTGCTTAAAGCCACCACCGTAGAAAAGTCCTTTGCCAACGCCATTTTGACCAGTAGAGAAAAGACCAACGGATAGAGTACCAATAATACCACAAACAAAATGTGCGCCTACGGCTCCAACAGGGTCATCTACCTTTAGCTTATTATCAATAAATTCAACTGCAAGAACAACAGCAAAACCAGCAATAACGCCTTCTAAGGCTGCTATAGGCATCGCAACACAATCAGAATTAGCAGTGACAACTACAAGACCGGCTAAAGAGCCATTTAGTGTCATTGAAACATCAGGCTTTCTATATCTAAACCAAGTGAAAAATAGTGCTGTAAGTGTAGAAGCACAGGCAGCAATATTTGTATTAGCCAAAACCTTGCCAGCTAAAGCACCAAACCAAAGCTTAGAGCCATCGGCAGCAGTTGTTATACCTTCAATGGCTGTAGTTGATGAGCCATTAAAGCCAAACCAGCAGAACCATAAAATAAATATTCCCAGAGCTGCTAAGGTCAGGTTGTGACCCGGAATAGCTCTTGATTTTTTATTCTTATCGTATTTGCCAATACGGGGTCCTAAGAAAAATGCACCGAGAAATGCACCTAAGCCACCGACCATATGTACTGCACAAGAGCCGGCAAAATCGTGAAAGCCCATATTACTTAACCAGCCATTACCCCAGATCCAATGACCGGTCATAGGATAAACTAATAGGGAGATAGCAAGGCTTGCAAGGCAATAACCCTTAAAGGTGGTTCTTTCTGCCATAGCACCTGATACAATAGTTGCAGATGTACCACAAAATACTGTCTGAAAAATGAAAAATACAAAGAATGGTATACCGGCTGGCAATATAGCTGAATAATTACCTTGAGTGAAAAAGTCAAATTTGCCAAAAAATCCATTTGAGGCCCCATACATAATGCCAAAGCCGACTGCCCAAAAGACAACAGAGCCAATGCAAAAGTCCACAATATTCTTCATAACAATATTACCAGCACTTTTAGCTCTGGTAAGACCTGCTTCTAGCATACAAAATCCAGCCTGCATAAAGAAAATGAGAACAGTTCCAATAAGAAGCCATACTGTATTTACTGCTGAAAAATTCATAACAATTCCTCCTTTTCTAAGTGCCTTGTGGCACATTAAACTAATGCACAATATAACTCATATTAAAACAATTTAAAATCATACTTTTGACAATTATTTATGTACAAATGCACAAAAATATATTAATATAGGGCTGAAGGGGAATTGCCAAAAAAGAAAAACTAAGAAAGCTTTCAATATGTCTACGAGAAAGCAAACTATATTACAAGTAAATATTGGCACCCCCTATAATAATATTTGAAAATACAATGGGAGAAAATCAAAACCATATAAAATCAAAACCACATATTTTTCAAATATTAGAAATGCAAAGGAGAAATACATATGGCTATTACATTAGCAAAGCTTTGCCAGAAGGCATATGAAAATTACAGAATGCAGCTTGTTGCTGGAAAGGGTGGTTTGTATAATGTGGTTTCCTGGGTTCATATTATTGAAGATGTAGAGGTATCTCAATTTCTTAATGGCAATGAGCTGGTATTTACTACAGGAATTGGAAATATTGGCAAGGATAGCGAGGCAATGATTTTCTACATAGCTGCACTTATTGAAAGTAATGCCAGTGCCTTGGTTATAAATATTGGACCATATATTAGTAAGGTAGATAGAAAAATCATTGAATATTGTGATGAAAAGAACTTCCCATTATATGTATGTCCGTGGGAAACCAGACTTGTTGATGTAACCAGAGGTTTATGTGAAAAAATATTTAATAGCGAAACCAATGAAAAAAGTCTGGTCAGTAATGTTAAGGATTATATATTTTACCCTGCTGAACGGAAACGAATACAGGAAATACTTGAAAGAAGAGGCTTACAAAGGGATATAAACTATTGTGTTATATTTGTTGGAATAGATACAAGTATTCGTTCAGTAGAAAGTGATAATCAAAGCTTGGAGATATATGCACGAAGAGAAATAGAAAAAACACAGTCGGGAAAATATGTACTTTTCTGGTATGAAAGAAAGCTTGTAATAGTTACTGCTGGAATGTCAAATAGTGGGCAGCGGGAATTAATGAACAGCCTTTTATATTATTCCAACACAAGAAAGAGGCTGTATATAGCAGTATCCTCCAATGAAGAAAGTCTTAACAGCCTAGATGTAAATTTTGAAAGAGCAAGAGATATATATTCTATGTGTGTAAAAAAGAATGTAGATATTCTTTATTATAATGCTCTTGGAATAGAAAAGGTGCTTTTGTCAGTAAAGGATAAAAAGGTGCTTAATGAAATAGAAAGGACCACCTTAGGTGGACTTATACAATATGACAAAAACAATGGAACAGATTTATATGATTTCCTGAAAATATATATAGATAATGACGGAAGTGTTAAGAAAACAGCAGACGATTTGTTTATTCATAGGAATACTGTTAATTATAAAATATCAAAAATAGAAAGCATAATAAATATGGATATTACAAAGCTGGATAATCTGTTGCTTATAAAAATGGTTTTAGACATAGAGAAACTATAATAAATAATAAGCTGCTTAGTAGTACAAGCATTATTTATTATTAATTGTACAAATGCGAAGTATATTTAGTGAGGCTTTGCTGCATTGTGCATATGCACAAGAATAATTGTGAGTTTTATTATTGAAAAATTTTTCACAAAAAATATAATACAGATATGCTAAACAGCAGGCAGGAAAAAGTAAATAAACAGTTGAAAAAAGCAAAGGCGCTTTTAAAAAGTTGCCCTTGCTTTTTTGTTTTTTCTGAGTTAGCAAATATGTCTTTTGAAAAGGAGAAAAGAGATATGACAGGTAAAGAAGTAGTAGAAAAACATTTAAAGTACAATTTACAATCTTGGAGTAAACAGAAAGGTTTAAATCCTATTCCTATTGAAAAAGCAGAAGGAATTTATATATGGGATTATGACGGAAATAGATATACAGATATGTCGGCACAGTTAGTTAATTTGAATGTAGGCTTTGGTAATAAAGCTATTGCAGATGCAATTAAGGAGCAGGTGGATAAATATTGTTATGTAGCACCCAGCTACGCATCAGCACCTAGATCAGAGTTAGCTGAAATGATTATAAACAGAATGCCTGACAATATGGGAAAAGTATTCTTCACCAACGCTGGTGCAGATGCAAACGAAAATGCAGTAAAGATTGCAAGAATGTTTACAGGAAGAAATAAGATAATGAGTAGATATAGAAGCTATCATGGTTCTTCCTTCGGAGCCGGCAATCTTACAGGAGAGCCTAGAAGATACGCTTTAGAGCCAGGAGTTCCGGGCTTTGTAAAATTCTTTGACCCATATGTATATAGAGAAAAGCTTCCATTTGAAAGCGAAGAGGCTGCTACAGAATATTATTTAGGCAAGCTGAGAGAACAGATTGTATATGAAGGAGCAGATAATATTGCTGCAATCTTTATGGAAACAATTACAGGCTCAAATGGTGTAATCATTCCTCCTAAGGGATATTTACCAGGTGTTAGAAAGCTTTGTGATGAATTTGGAATTTTAATGGTTTGCGATGAAGTAATGGCAGGCTGGGGCAGAACAGGAAAGCTTTTCGCATTTGAAAACTTTGATGTAAAGCCTGATATTGTAACCTTTGCAAAAGGAGTTACCTGTGGCTATGTTCAGCTTGGTGGCGTAGTTGTCAGCAAAAAGATTGCTGAATATTTTGATGACCATGTACTTTCTTGTGGTCTTACCTACAGCGGACATCCACTTGCTTGTGCTGCCGGAGTTGCCTGCGTTAAGTATTATGATGATGCAAAGGTTTTAGATAATGTAAATAAGGTAGGAAGGGTGCTTGGAGAAAAGCTTGAAGAATTTAAGGAAAAGCATATAAGCATCGGCGATGTCAGATATATTGGATTGTTCTCAAGTATTGAGCTGGTAAAAGATAGAGAAACAAAGGAGCCATTAGTTCCATATGGTAAAGACCCGGAAGGAAAGATGGGCAAGATTGTTGGTATGCTTAAAAAGAAAGGATTTATGACATATTCCCATGAAAATATGATTTTTGTAAATCCACCATTAATCATTACTGAAGAACAGTTGTTAGAGGAACTTGAAAAGTTAGATGAGGTATTATCTGTAGTAGATAAAGAAATGCTCTAAACAGGAGGTACAAATTATGATGAAAAAAATTAAAAGATTTATAGCTGCTGCTCTTGCAGGCGTTATGTCAGTTTCGCTTATGGCGTGTGGTGGCAGTGATAGTAATAAGGGTACAGATTCAAAAACATTAAAGGTAGCAATGGCAGTTAATCCACCAACCTTAGACCCCTGGCTTTCTACAGCAGCCGCTGTAAGAGATAGCAACAGAGGTATTTATGAAGGATTATTTGAATTAGATGAGAACTACGAGCCAAAGGAACAGCTTTGTGAATCCTATGAAGTGAACGAGGATTATACAGTATGGACCTTTAAGCTGAGAACTGGTGTTAAATTCCATAATGGTAAGGAAATGAAGGCAGAGGATGTGGTTGCTTCCCTTAACTGCTGGGCAGAAAACAATGTTGCTGCACCATCAGTAATTACAGCAGGTGAAAAATTTGAACAGGTTGATGAATATACTGTAAAAATTGAGCTTACAAATTCAGCCTTTACATTATTAAATGTACTTACCTCTCCTTGTCAGTTTGCAGCTATTATGCCTAAAGAGGTAGTAGATGCAAGAACAGATACAGGTGTTTCAGAATATATTGGAACAGGCCCTATGAAGTTTGAGGAATGGAAGCAGGATAGCTATGTTAGATTTTCTAAATATACTGATTATAAAGGACCTGGATATACACTTACAGGTGATGCAGGCGATAAGGTAATCAACTTTGATGAAATTTATTACTATATTGTTACTGATTCATCAATTAGAACAGCAGGTATCCAGAGTAGTGAATATGATATTGCACAGACAATCTCTTATGACGATTTAGATCAGTTAAAGGGTAATTCAGATATTTCACTTGTAAACAACTTAGTTGGTAACTATGCTATTGCCTTAGATAAGGTTGACGGACCATTTGAAAATGAATTAGTCCGTCAGGCTGCACAGTATGCAATTAATGTAGACGAGATTATGGCAGCAGCAGTACCAAATGGTGATTATGTAGAGAAGTATTCAAGCTATATGTATAAGGGTGGCTTATGGGGAACAGATTCAGGTAGTGAATATTGGAATCAGCAGGATACCGAAAAGGCTAAGGAGCTTTTAAAGGAATCAGGTTATGACGGAACACCGATTACATTGTTATCAACAACAGCATATCCAAGATGGATTGACGCATCGCTTATTGTTGAAAAGGAATTAGAAGCAGTGGGCTTTAATGTAGAGGTAGAAACCTATGATTGGGCAACAATGCTTGATATGAAGAAGGACCCGGCAAAGTTTGATGCCTGTCTATTATGGTGGCCACTTGCAACAGTACCAACAGCATTAAAGCTTAATCAGACAAATGCAGATGGCTGGTGCAGATTTACAGAGGTAACAGAAGGCTTTGAAGAATTAAATGCAGCAACCTCTGTAGAAGAGGCAAAGGCTGTCTGGTCAGATATTAATGAATTTTTATTAAAGACAGCTTCATCATTATCACTTGGTTACTTTAGTGAGCCATATGCAGTAAATGGTGTTAAGGATTTCAAAACCTTTATTGGTATGACAGTATATGGATGCTCAAAATAATAGCTTAAAGAAATAATTACTATAGGGCTGCTGCACTAAGCTTTGGTGGGCAGCCCTAAGTATTCTAGAAATGAGGTGAAGATATGAGAAAATACATTGGTAAAAGATTAATTAGTATTGTGGTAACACTATTTGTTTTATCATTATTTATCTTCTTTTTAACTCATAATACAGCAGGTGACCCGGCATCCAATATGTTAGGCTCAGATGCAACAGAAGAGCAGGTTAATCAATTAAGAGAAGAATTAGGATTAAATGATCCATTGATAACACAGTATTTTAACTGGATAAAGGATGCACTTCACGGAGATTTAGGAGATTCATATTTCAGACAGCAGTCAGTAGTAGAGGCTATTGGAGAATGTATTGTACCAACTCTTGAATTATCCTTTTATGCAGAGCTGTTGGCAATACTTATATCCATTCCCTGTGGTATTCTTGCTGCTAAGCATAAAGGCAGAGGAGCAGATTTAGGAATAAGCTCAGTTGCTCTTCTGGGCTTGTCAGTTCCTTGCTTTATATATGGTCTTTTAATGATTTTGTATTTCGGTGTAGATTTAAGAATATTACCAGTATCAGGTTACAAAACCTTTGCAGATGGTGCAGGTGAGCATTTCAGATATTTAGTGCTTCCAATTATATCCTTAGCATTAACACAGGCTCCACTTCTTACAAGAATTACAAGATCATCAATGATAGATGTTTTAAGTCAGGATTATATTAAAACTGCTAAGGCAAAGGGACTTAGTGGGAAAACGGTTTTATTTAAGCACGCTTTTAGAAATGCCTTTAACACAATACTTACAGTATTAGGACAAAGTGTTGGCTATCTGGTAGCAGGCGCAGCAGTAATAGAAACTCTATTTAATATACCGGGTATGGGACAGTTAGTAGTTAATGCAGTGTTAAAAAGAGATTATCCATTGATTCAGGGCTTGGTGCTTACAATAAGTCTTATATACATAGTAATCAATTTTATAATAGATTTGTTATATGGTGTAATCGACCCAAGAATTCGTGTTGGTGGTAAAGCTTAAGGAAAGGATGTGAATATACATGAAAGCAAATGGAATAGGAAAAGAAGCTATAAAAGAAAGAAGAAAGCTTAAGTTAAAGATTTTCTTTAAAAATAAAATGGCAGTAGTTGGACTTATTCTTACAGTAATAGTTGTTTTTTTCGGAGTATTTGCAAATATTATATGTCCTGATGGTCCATATGAAATGGATATTACCAAAAGATATTTAGCACCCTGCAGCGAATATATTTTTGGAACAGATAAGATGGGCAGAGATGTTTTTGCAAGAATTGTATATGGCATAAGAATTTCTTTAATAGTTGGCTCAGTAACTACACTTATAACAGTAGTAGTCGGTATGATATTAGGAATGATAGCAGGCTATTTTAAAAAATTAGATAACTTTATAATGAGAATTTGCGAGGCATTTATGTCAATTCCTCCAATCCTTATGGCAATAGCACTTATGTCAGCCTTTAAACCTAATATTGAAAGTGTTGTTATTAGTCTTTGTGTAGTATATGCACCACAGATTGCAAGAGTTGCAAGAAGTGCAACTATAGCAGCAAGAGAAAATACATATGTAGAGGCGGCAAGAGCACAGGGTGCTTCCTCCTTTAGAATATTATTTAAGCATATTTCAGCCAATATAATGTCCCCGGTAATTGTTCAGGGTACATACATTTTTGCAACAGCTATTATTCTTGAAGCTTCGCTTAGCTTTTTAGGAGCTGGTATTCCTGCTCCTGCACCTAGTCTGGGCAACATTTTATATGATGCCAAGGAAGCAATATTTACAGCTAAGTGGCTTACAATATTCCCTGGTATTGCAATGATTATTACAGTATTAGGAATAAATATTTTAGGTGATGGATTAAGAGATGTATTAGATCCAAAATCAAACTAATGCGTAAATAACGGATTAAGAAACGGAGGTTTAGGCAATGGAAGCAGAAAAATTATTAGAAGTAAAAAATTTAAAGACTACATTTAAAACTGTCAGAGGAACTGTTACAGCCATTGATGGAGTAAGCTTTAGTGTAAATAAAGGTGAAATTCTAGGGGTGGTTGGTGAATCTGGCTGTGGAAAGAGCGTTACCTCCCAGTCAATAATGCGTTTATATGATGAAAAAAAGCTGGCAACCTATCAGGGCGAGATTTTATTTAAAGGCGAAAACCTGTTAAAGCTTCACGAAAAGCAGATGCAGGGTATCAGAGGTAATAAAATTGCAATGATATTTCAGGATGCCTTAAGCTCCCTAAATCCAGTTTATACCTTAGGTGACCAAATATCAGAAACTCTTATGCTGCATCAGAAGATGAGCAAAAAGGATGCTTACAAAAAGGCAGAGGAGCTGCTTAGACTTACAGGAATACCTGCACCGGAAAAGAGAATAAAATGTTATCCACACGAATTATCAGGGGGTATGCGACAAAGAGCAATGATAGCAATGGCACTTAGCTGTGAGCCGGAGCTTTTAATAGCAGATGAGCCTACAACAGCACTTGATGTTACTATACAGGCACAAATTCTTGAACTTATTACTGAATTAAATAAAAGGCTGGATATGGGAATAATGCTTATTACCCACGATTTAGGCGTTGTAGCACAGGTTTGTCAGAGAGTAATAATAATGTATTTAGGACAGGTGGTCGAGGAGGGAAATGTTAAGGATATTTTTGAAAATCCAAAGCACCCATACACAATGGGACTTATAAAATCTATTCCTACACTTAGTACCAATAAGGCTGAAAAGCTTTATATGATTAAGGGTACAGTACCGGCACTTGGTATGGAGGGTGCAGGCTGCAGATTTTGCGAAAGATGTAATTATGCTACTGAAAAATGTCATACTACTCCCCCTGAGCTTACAAATATTGATAAGAGCAGGAAAGTAAGATGCCACAATTTTGAAACAATTAAAAATATGTAGATTGGTGGTGGAAAGATATGAGTAAAGCCGATAATAAAACACCTATGGAAAGATATACAGAGGATAAGGTTATTTTAGAGGTTAAGCATTTAAATAAGCAGTTTATAGTTGATTCCAAAATGAGAGTTGCTGCAAAAACTGTAAAAGCAGTTAATGATGTTTCTTTTTACATTAAGGAAAATGAAACCTTTAGTCTGGTAGGAGAGTCGGGCTGTGGCAAAAGCACCACAGGCAGAACAGTACTTAGACTTATTTCTCCTACAAGTGGGGAAATTTATTATAAGGGAAAGGATTTCTTTAAGCTTTCCAATAAGGAGCTTAATAAGGAAAGACAGAATTTACAGATGGTTTTTCAGGACCCATACACCTCACTTAATCCAAAGATGACAGTTGGTGAATTAATTGAAGAGCCACTTATTATACATAAAATTGAAAAAGATAAGGCTAAAAGAGTAAAAATGGTACTTGATATGATGGAAAAGGTAGGACTTAGAAAAGACCAGTATTACAGGTATCCACATGAATTTTCAGGCGGACAGAGACAAAGAATTGGTTTAGCTAAGGCACTTATTTTAAATCCGAGTATTATTGTCTGTGATGAGCCGGTATCAGCACTTGATGTTTCTATTCAGGCACAGATATTAAATCTTTTAGCTGACATAAAAAAGGAAATGAATGTATCTTACCTTTTCATATCACATAATATGAGCGTTGTAAGATATGTATCAGATAGAATTGCAGTAATGTATTTGGGACATATTGTTGAGGTAGCACCTACAGAGGAATTGTTTAGCAATCCTAAGCATCCATATACACAGGCATTGTTATCAGCAGTTCCAGAGGCAGACCCTACCGTAAAGAAAAAGAGAATTGAGTTAAAGGGAGATATTCCTTCTCCTATTGACCCACCTGGTGGCTGTCCTTTCCATACAAGATGTCCTATGGCAAGAGATGACTGTAAATATGCAACACCTACATATACAGATATTAATGAAAATCATACAGTTTCCTGTCTGTTATATGAGTATTAAAGGAGGCAGAAAATATGAAGATAGATTTATTTGCTGATTTTGCATTTATTAACGGTAGTGTAATTACTGTAAATAAGGAAAATGAAATAGTTACAGCTATGGCTGTTAAGGATAATAAGATTATTTATGTAGGAAATGATGAAGGAATAACTCCTTACATTGGCGAAAAAACCATAGTAACTAATCTTTCTGGAAAAACCTTAATGCCAGGCTTTGTTGAAGCACATTCCCATTTTATGTTAAATGCTATTTTGCTTAACAATATAGTTATTCCTATTGATTATAAAATATGTAAGTCTATAGAGGATATTAAGGAAATTATAAAAAGAGAGGTTAAGGTCAGAAAAAAAGGAGAATGGATTATTCTTCAAGGCTATGACCAGAATAAGCTAAAGGAGCTTCGCCACCCAAATTATAAAGATTTAGATGAGGTAGCACCAGATAATCCGGTTTGGTGTGTGCGTGCTGATTTACATACAGGTGTATGTAATAGCAAGGCATTAGAAATGGTTGGCTGGACAAAGGAAAGTGCAAAGAATTTCCAGCCGGGAGAGCTTGATTTAGACGAGAACGGCGAGCTTACAGGCTTAGTTAAGGAGGAAGGCTTTGGGTATATGAATTCTGTCATTACCTATAATGACGAAAAGCTATTAGAGGCATATAAGCTTTGTAATGATATGTTTGTTAAATACGGAATAACCAGCGTACACGATGCAGGTGCCTATGGTGGACAGTTTGTAAAGGTATTGCAGACAGCCTGCTTAAAGGGAGATGTAAAAATAAGAGTATATGAAATGATATATAGAATGTTAGGTAAATATTCTATTAGAGATTTTATTTATGAGCATATTAAAACCGGACTACATACAGGCATTGGTAATGAGCATTATAAGCTGGGACCTGCCAAGCTTTTAATTGATGGCAGCAGCAGCGCACCTTCCTGCTCCACAAAGGAGCCTTATAGCCATAATCCAAATCTTCCACAGATAATTAACTGGACAGAGGAGGAAATGGTTAAAATCTTTACGGATGCACATCTTGCAGGCTTTCAGATAACAGCCCATTGTATAGGTGACAATGCAGTAGAAAAAATGGTAAATACAATAGAAAAGGTGCTTACTAAATATCCAAGAGAGGATGCAAGACCTAGAATTGAGCATTGTGCATTAATTAATGAGGAGTTATTAAAGAGAATAAAAAAGCTGGGAATTATCCCTATTAGTAATCCGGGCTTAGTAGCCTTTAACGCAAAGGATTACAATGTCTACTATGGAGATAGGGTGGAAAGAATGTTTTCCCATAAATGGTATGTGGATAATGGAATTATAGCGGCAGCAGGTGCAGATGCACCTTGTATGGAGGTAAATCCAATGCTTGGTATATGGGGTGCTGTGGCTAGAAAGGATATTGTAAATGGTGTGGAATGTGGTATTTCACAAAGAATACTTTTAATGGATGCAATAAGAATGTTTACTATTAATGGTGCGTATGCCAGCTTCGATGAAAAAATAAAAGGAAGTCTGGAGGTTGGGAAATTAGCCGACTTTATTATTTTGAAGGAAGATATTTTAAAAAGTCCGGTAGACCATTTAAAGGATATACAGGTAGAAGAAACATATATTGACGGAAAATTAGTATATAAAGACTAAGGAGATGAGCGTATGTATTCATGCAGTTTAGAAAGAATGAAGGATAAAATAGAAACCTTTTCAAGATTTGGGGCAACAGGTAATGGTGGTATTACAAGATATTCTCTTTCTAAAGAGGCTATTATGGCGAGAAATGAATTTATAAAGAGAATGACAGCTATAGGAGCTGTTATAAGCATAGATGATATGGCAAATGTATATGCAACGCTCCCAGGAACTGATGAAAATGCAAAAAGTATTATGATGGGCTCTCATGCTGATTCGGTAAAAAACGGTGGCAATTATGACGGAATTTTAGGTGTTATATCAGCAATGGAGGTGCTTGAAACTGTTGAAAAGGAAGGGATAGAACATAAGCACCCTCTTACGGCAATGATATGGACTAATGAGGAAGGCTCTTTATATGCACCTGCTATGATGAGTTCAGGAGTTTTGTGCTACGATTATCTTCCGGAGGATATACGAGTAAACTTTAAAAAGGAAGATATGCTTAATTCTAAAAGCGTGTTAGATAATAAAACTACATTCGGCGAGGCTCTTGAAAAATCTGGATTTAAAGGTAAAATTGAAAACAGAGTTACAAGGCAAAATGCCTGCTGTATGTTTGAAACTCATATTGAGCAGGGACCAATTCTTGAGGAGGACGGAAAGGATATAGGAGTTGTTGATTGTGTTTTAGGTATGTTTAATTACAGAATAAGCTTTTATGGACAGACTACCCACGCAGGAACATTTCCTATGACAAAAAGAAAGGATGCACTATTTGCAGCCTCAAAAGCTATTTGTTATTTACACGAGGAAATTGACAAGCTGGGAATAGAAGGTCTTGTATATACAACTGGCGAAATTGTATGCCATCCAAATGTTCATACCTGCGTGCCTGATTATGTAGATTTTTCTATTGATGCAAGATATGTGGATGAATCAAAGCTAAAAGAGGTTGAAAAGATTATTAAAGCCTTAGAGGAAAAGGAATGGGCAGGCTGCACCTGCAAGACAAAGCTGCAGTGGAACAGAGATACTGTTTATTGGGATAAAAAGCTGGTTTCCTATGTAGAGGAAGCAGCAAGGGAAACAGGTGTATCTTACGAATATATCCATTCTGGAGCTGGCCACGATGCACAGTTTGCGGCTTATATGCTTCCAACCACAATGATATTTGTTCAGACAAAGGCAGGACTTTCTCATTGTGAGGAGGAATATGCAAAACCAGAGCATTGTACAAGTGCGGCAACGGTAATGTTGAATGCGGTTTTGAAGGCTGATAAGGAATTCTAGTTAAATAGATTTGACTAGACTATACTTATAAAGCAGCCTTACTTATAAGTAAGTGTATTGGCAAAAGCTATAAAAATAGGAAAGGAGTAGCTATGGAGATTAGAAGAAAAGACAGAATTATTTCACAGATGAGAATTGATAAGGTTTTAAAGGAAGGTACCTATGGTGTGCTTTCTACCATAGGTAAGGACGGTTATCCCTATGGTGTGCCTCTTAATTATGCTTATGAGGACGGTTGTATTTATTTTCATTGTGCAAAGGAGGCAGGACACAAGTACGAAAATATGAAATACTGTGACAAGGTATCCTTTACAGTTGTAGGAAAGTCAGAGGTGCTTTCACAAAGCTTTTCTATGGATTATGAAAGTGTAATAGTTTTCGGAATTGTAAGTGAGATAAAGGAGGATAAATTCCCAATTCTTATGCACCTTATAAATAAGTATTCTAAGGACTTTTTAGAAAGTGGAAAAAAATATGCCTCAAATACTGAGAAGGTTGGTGTATATAAAATTACACCTGTTAGTATTACTGGAAAAGGAAGAAATTAAAAAACAGATAGAACTCAGACAAAAAATTCTAAAGATTAGATAAGGTTTGAGGGAAAAACAGGAAGGAATATAGGAGGAAAAAGTTATGGCAAATTTGTTTACATCACCAAAAAGAACAATGATGGGAGAGGGAGCCTTCAATGCAAGTAAGGAGCTTATTTGTAAGCAGGGTAAGAAAGCCTTTATAGTAAGTGGAAAACATGTTACAAAGGCTGGTATTGTAAAACAGCTTACAGATATTTTAGACGAGGCTTCAATAGAATATTATGTATATAATGAAATATTAGGAGAGCCTACAGATATAATGATTAATGAAGGCGTAAGACTTTATAAGGAAAATAATTGTGATTTTTGTATTGGTATAGGTGGTGGAAGTCCCTTGGACAGTGCTAAGGCAATTCAGGCAATGGCTGCCTTAAATGGCAATATTGTAGAATATGCAGGCAGGGAAATAACAGGTGATTTTCCTCCATTAGTATTAATTCCAACAACAGCAGGTACAGGCTCAGAGGCTACAAAATTTCTATGTGTAACTGACAGCAGCACAGACACAAAGTATCTTTTAAAGGGCGATGATTTATTACCAGATGTCGCTATTGTAGACCCGGTTTTTTCTAAGACTGCGCCACCTTCAGTAACAGCAGCAACCGGAATGGATGCGCTTACCCATGCAGTAGAGGCTTTTACCTCAAGAAAAGCAAATACACTTACTGATACCTATGCGTTATCAGCAATTAAAAGAATATTCAAATATCTTCCTATTGCATACAATGATGGCAATAATATGAAGGCAAGAGAGGAAATGTCTATAGCTGCTTACGAGGCTGGTGTGTGCATAAATAATTCATCAGTTACCTTAGTTCACGGTATGAGCAGACCTATTGGTGCAATGTTCCATGTGCCTCATGGCATTTCAAATGCAATGCTTATTAAGGAATGTTTATCCTATGCTCTTGATGGCTGCTATGACAGATTTGCTGCGATAGCCAGAGCAATAGATAGTGCTACCAATGAGACCACAGATAATCAGGCGGCACAGTCATTTATATATGCCTTAGAGGAAATTTGCAGAAAGTGTCAGATACCTACATTAGCAGAGTATGGAATTGATAAACAGAAATTCTTTGACGCAATGAACAAAATGGCAGAGGATGCTTTGGCAAGTGGAAGCCCAGCTAATACAATCAAGGAAGTAGACAAAAAGGCAATACTTGATATATATGCAAAGCTGTGGTAGTAAAATAACAAAATAACCTGCGACATACACTGAATACATATAAAAAATACTTCTATTAAAGGTTCTGATATATTAAATTTACCAATCAATAAAGGCTGGATTTAATGTATCAGGACTTTTTGACTATTTAAAAATAAAAACCTATGGTATAATTGGCAATGGTAAAAAACTTACAGTAAACATATGAACAAAAAACGAGGTGAAGGAATTGCTTAAAGCAGAGAACTTAACACTTTATGTAAATGATGATGGAGGTAGAAAATGCCTTCTTAATAATATATCATTTCAGGTAGCTGACGGAGAAATGTTGGTTATTACAGGTCCAAACGGAGGAGGAAAATCAACTCTCGCAAAGACCTTAATGGGAATTATGATTCCGGATAATGGGAAGATTATATTGGATGGACAAGATATAACAGCCTTTGATATAAATCATAGAGCAAATGCAGGTATAGGCTATGCCTTCCAGCAGCCTCCAAGATTTAAAGGAATGACAGTTTTAAGATTACTTAAATTGGCAGCAAGGGAACAGCTCACAGATAAAGAAGCCTGTGATTTACTTACAGCAGTAGGCTTATGTGCAAAAGATTATATTAATAGGCAGATAGACGGAACTCTTTCAGGTGGAGAAATGAAAAGAATTGAGATAGCGTCAGTGCTTGCAAAGGAACATTCACTTTGTATTTTTGATGAGCCAGAGGCAGGTATTGATTTGTGGAGCTTTTCTATGCTTATTCAAAAATTCGAAGAAATTCACAAGGAGAAAAAGCAGAGCCTTATTGTAATTTCTCATCAGGAAAAAATTATTAATATGGCAGATAGAATTATGATTATTGATGAGGGACAAATAAAGAAAATTGGTGACAAGGAGCAGGTGCTGCCTTATCTTAAGGGAATCCAAAAATGTCACAAATGTGTAGAAAGATTGGAGGTAAGGGAATAATGGTAAAGCTTGATAATGTTACAGAGGAAGTATTAAATATTATTAATAACCATAATTTTAGTATGAAGGGTGCTTTTAATCTTCGTGAAAATGGTACATCAATTTGTCACGGAGATAGCGAGCATGTTAAAATTAAGAAAAAGACAGATAATCCAGGCATAGATATTTACATAGACGGAAATACAAAGGGAGAGGCTGTTTATATACCTGTTGTAGTTAGTGTTTCAGGTATGAAGGATTTGGTATACAATGATTTTTATATTGAGGACGGTGCAGATGTTAAAATAATAGCTGGCTGTGGTATTCATAATAGTGGCTGTAATGAAAGCAGACATGACGGAGTCCACACCTTCCATGTTGGTAAAAATGCAAATGTCCGTTATGAGGAGAAGCATTATGGTGAAGGAGAAGGCACAGGTGGAAGAGTTTTAAATCCGGTTACAAATATTTTTGTAGGTGAAAATTCAGTATTTACATTAGATACAGCTCAGATAAAGGGTGTAAATTCTACCATAAGAGAAACGGTTGTGGAGCTTGAAAAAAATGCAAAGCTGTATGTGACAGAGCGTCTTATGACAGAAGGAGAGGATAAGGCAGAGTCAAACATTGAGGTAAGGCTTAATGGAGAAAACAGTTCTGCACAGATTGTTTCCAGGTCAGTAGGCAAAGGTCATTCAGTACAGACCTTCCACCCAAATGCAGTTGGAAATAATAAATGTCAGGCACATATTCAATGTGATTCTATTATTATGGATGAGGCAGAGGTGGGCTCTATTCCAGAAATCAGAGCAAGAAATATTGATGCAGCTATTATACATGAGGCAGCCATCGGCAGAATAAATGATGAACAGCTTTTAAAGCTTCGTACTCTGGGACTTACAGAGGAGGAAGCAGAAGGTGTTATTATAGAAAATTTCTTGAATTAGGAATTTCATATTCAGCGTCGCTGCTGCATTTTTAGGAAACATGATGAATACCATTTACTAAGCTCATAATAAATTTCCTATTCTATGTAATAATTCGCATGCTAAAACAAAAAAAGATGTCATATAAATGACATCTTTTTGTATGCGGGTGACAGGAATCGAACCTGCACGGTCTCCCACTAGATCCTAAGTCTAGCGCGTCTGCCAGTTCCGCCACACCCGCGTTCATCTGAACGGTGTATAGTTTATCATTTATTTTATTTATCGTCAAGGACTTTTTAAACATAAAAAGTTGAAAAAGCATATAAATATGGTACAATTAAAACATATGCAAAAATGGGCTTATACTGTAAATTATTTTTATTTAATACTAGATACTATGGGATTTTAGAAATAAGGCAAAAGGTATAAGCTATGTGTGTAGATGATTATAATTAAATTGTATTATATAAACTGGAGAGTTTTATGGAATTTAAAGTATACCATTCATTACCAGAGGCTGCGAAGAGTATTAGAGAAGAAGTTTTTGTAGTGGAGCAGGGATTTAAGTATGAGTTTGATGACTTGGATTTAACCTCCACACATATTGTTGGATATATTAATGGATTACCTGTAGCCACCTGTAGGGTGTTGTTTAATGAACAACGAAAAACCTATGCTGTAGGGCGAATAGCTGTAATTAAGGAGTATAGAGGAAAAGGCTTAGGAGCAGAGGTTTTAAGAGAAGGGGAAGAATACATAAGAAAAATAGGTGGAGGTTTAGTAAGCCTCCACGCACAGGTAAGAGCAGCAGGCTTTTATGAAAAACAAGGATATATAAGAGTTGGAGAAATAGATGATGAAGAAGGGTATCCACATATATGGATGACCAAAGAACTATAAAATTTATATATTAGGAGGAAATAAAATGAGCAAAGTATATTGCTTTTTAGCAGATGGTAGTGAGGAAGTAGAAGCATTATCAGTTGTTGATATTTTAAAAAGAGGAAAAATTGATGTAGAGCTTGTTTCTGTTATGGGTAGAAGGGAAATAATCAGCTCCCATAATATTCATATTGTAACTGACAAACTTATTGAAGAGGTAAATTTCGATGAGGCTGATATGATATTTTTACCGGGAGGAATACCGGGAACTCCAAATCTTAAAGCAAATAAGCTGCTTTGTGATAGTATTATTGATTTTAATAATAAAAATAAGCTTTTAGCTGCTGTATGTGCTGCACCTAGCATTTACGGCGAACTTGGAATTTTAAAGGAAAAAAAGGCAACCTGTTATCCCGGCTTTGAGGAAAAATTAGAGGGTGCAATATATGTAAGTGACAGAGTGGTTACTGACGGAAATATTACTACAAGTAGAGGACTAGGTACCTCCTTAGAGCTAGGCTTTAGGTTACTTGAAATATTTACTGGCAAAGAAGCTGCTGAGGAAATGAAAAGAAAGGTTCAATTTATTTGTTAATTATGAAAAGGCTAATAAAGAAAAGTTTCGCTGTTTTGTCTGTTGCTGCACTTGTTCTTGCAGGGTGTGGCAAAGAGGATACTCAATATGGTAATGAAATAGGCACAGTTGACGGAAAAATCAATTTTGACGGCACAGAGCCGGAGATTGCCTTATCCAATATTAAATCCTATGTAGGAGAAGAAATTGATTTTTTATCAGGCATAGAGGTTGACAATATTGACGAAAACAAGGATATGGAAACATGGGTAGATTCATCATTAGTGGATATATTTACACCGGGTGACTACAAGGCTACATATACCATTAAGTATAAGGGTAAGGAATATACAAAGGACATAGTTGTTACTATTATTGCAAAGGAAAATAGTGGTGAAAGTAATGGCACACCAAAGGACAATAGTCAGGAAACTACAGCTAATGGTAATGAAAATGTACCAAATGGCAATGGTGGGCAGCAGGCAAACATAAATACACCAGATAATAATGGTGGACAAAATAATGCAAACACATCAAATGGAAATGACGGACAAAATAATACAAATACGCCAAATGGAAACGGTAGTCAAAGCAACACCAATACACCAAATGGAAATGGTAGTCAAAGCAACACCAATACACCAAATGGCAACAGCAGTCAAAATACTACAAGTAAGCCAAATAGTGGCAATCAGTCAAACAATAATAAGCCACAGCAAACTACAAAAAATACAAATCAGACTACTGCCAAAAGACAGATAGTTACCAGCTCTGGTAATGCTACAACAGCCTATCAGGAGTTGGGTTATTATAGTATTGAGCTTCTGTCAGGAAAAACTGTAAAGCTTAAAGGATCTACTTCAAAGTATATTGTATCCACCCACACAGATATTTCCTATGTTACAAAAAACAATAATAAGTATAAGGTTTCAAAATTAATAGTGAATTTTAATGACGGAACTAGCAGGGTGCTTGAAACGGTTGAAGAAAAGGTACAGTAAATAAAAAATATATAAAATCTGATGACAATACAAATTTAATATGATATAATTCTTTGATGCTATGGTCAAAATTAAGGAGGAATAAGCTAAAATGAGTTTACAAGTAGAAACATTAGAAAAGAATATGGCAAAGCTTACAATCGAAGTTCCAGCAGAGGAATTTGAAAAGGCGATTGAAAAGGCATATCAGAAGAACAAGGGAAAAATGAGTGTTCCAGGCTTCAGAAAGGGTAAAGTACCTCGTAAGATGATTGAAAAGATGTATGGAACAGGCATTTTCTATGAAGATGCAGCAAACATCATTATTCCAGAAGCATATGCAAATGAAATTGAAAACTGTGAATTAGAAATTGTTTCACAGCCATCAATCGATGTTGTTCAGATTGAAAGTGGTAAGCCATTTATCTTCACAGCAGAGGTTGCTACAAAGCCAGAAGTTGAGCTTGGCGAATACAAGGGTGTTCAGGTAGAAAGAAAAGCTGTTGAAGTAACAGATGAAGAAGTTGACAAGGCTTTAGAAGAAGAAAGAGATAAACAGTCTAGAATGGTACCAGTAGAAGGTAGAGCTGTAGAAAACGGCGATATGGTTACTATTGACTTTGAAGGCTTCGTAGACGGCGTTGCATTTGAAGGTGGTAAGGGTACAGATTATCCTCTTACTATTGGTTCTCATTCATTTATTGATACATTTGAAGATCAGCTTGTTGGTAAGAATGTTGGCGAAGAAGTAGAAGTTAATGTTACATTCCCAGAACAGTATCAGGCAGAAGAATTACAGGGCAAGCCAGCTATGTTTAAGGTAGCTATTAAGGAAATCAAGGCTAAGGAATTACCAGAGCTTGATGATGACTTCGCTCAGGATGTTTCGGATTTTGATACATTAGCTGAATACAAGGAAGATTTAAAGAAGAAGCTTGTAGAAAAGAAGGAAGAAGAAGCTAAGGAAGCATTTGAAGAAGCTGTTGTAGAAGCAGTTGTTTCTAATGCAAAAATGGAAATCCCAGCTCCAATGGTAGATTTACAGGTTAAGACAATGGCTGATAATTTTGCTAGAAGAATTACATCTCAGGGTCTTTCAATGGAACAATATATGCAGTTTACAGGTATGACACCTGAAAAGCTTGAAGAGCAGATGAGACCACAGGCTCTTAAGACTATTGAAAGCAGATTGGTTCTTGAAGCAATCGTTAAGGCTGAAAATATTCAGGCTACAGATGAAGAACTTGATAAAGAATTAGAAAAGATGGCTTCAATGTACCAGATGGAAGTTGAAAAGCTTAAAGAGTTAATCAGCGACAAGGAAAAGGATTCTATGAAGCTTGATATTGCAGTTCAAAAGGCTGTAGATTTCATTGTAGAGCAGGCAAAATAGTGAAATTCATATAAGAAAGAAGGTATATCTATGAGTTTAGTGCCATATGTCATTGAACAGACCAGCAGGGGCGAAAGAAGTTATGATATTTATTCAAGACTTTTAAAGGAAAGAATTATTTTCCTCGGTGAAGAGGTTAATGAAACAACAGCTAGCTTAGTTGTTGCTCAGTTACTTTTCCTTGAGTCTGAAGATCCAAATAAGGATATTCATTTATATATAAATAGTCCAGGTGGCTCAGTTACAGCAGGTATGGCTATTTATGATACAATGAATTATATAAAATGTGATGTATCTACTATGTGTATGGGTATGGCTGCATCAATGGGTGCCTTCCTTTTATCAGGTGGTACAAAGGGAAAAAGACTTGCACTTCCAAATGCTGAGATAATGATTCATCAGCCACTTGGCGGCGCAAAGGGTCAGGCTACAGAAATTCAGATTGCGGCTGAACATATTTTAAAGACAAAGAAAAAGTTAAACGAAATTCTTGCTGCAAATACAGGAAAGCCTCTTGAGGTTATTGAAAGAGATACAGAAAGAGATAACTATATGACAGCAGAAGAGGCAAAGGAATATGGTTTAATTGATTATATTGTTACAAACAGAATGGAAAATGTAACAAAGTAATAAAAAAGCAGCAGAATCGAGGTGAATGGAATTTTGGCAGGAAAAGATAACAATAATGGTGTTAAAAAGCTGTGCTGTTCTTTTTGTGGTAAAACAGAAGATATGGTGAGAAAGCTTATTGCCGGGCCAAAGGATGTATTTATATGTGATGAATGTATAGATATTTGTTCTGAGATATTGGACGAGGAAATGGATGAAAAGCTTGAAACAACTGAGCTTGAAATTAATTTAATGAAGCCAAAGGAAATCAAGGAATTCTTAGACCAGTATGTTATAGGTCAGGACGCAGCAAAGAAGGTTTTATCTGTTGCTGTATACAATCACTATAAGAGAGTAACATCAGGTAAAAATTTAGATGTTGAACTTCAAAAAAGTAATATTTTAATGCTTGGACCTACAGGCTCAGGTAAAACATATTTAGCACAGACATTAGCAAAGCTGCTCAATGTTCCATTTGCTATTGCTGATGCTACAGCATTAACAGAGGCTGGATATGTAGGCGAGGATGTTGAAAACATTTTATTAAAGCTTATTCAGGCTGCTGATTATGATGTAGATAAGGCACAGTATGGTATTATCTATGTTGATGAAATAGACAAAATAACAAAGAAATCAGAAAATGTTTCCATAACTAGAGATGTTTCTGGTGAAGGTGTTCAGCAGGCTCTTTTAAAGATATTAGAGGGTACTGTTGCCAATGTTCCTCCACAAGGTGGAAGAAAGCATCCACATCAGGAATTGATTCCTATTGATACTACAAATATTCTCTTTATTTGTGGCGGTGCATTTGATGGATTAGAAAAAATCATTGAAACCAGAATAGACAAAAAGTCTATTGGTTTTAATGCAGACATAGCATTAGACAGAAGTGATGAGACAACTGAGCTATTTGGTCAGGTAATGCCTCAGGATCTTGTAAAGTTCGGACTTATTCCAGAATTTATCGGTCGTGTACCTGTCACAGTTACACTTGATAAGCTAGAAAAAGAGGATCTTATTCGTATATTAAAGGAACCAAAAAATGCTATAATTAAGCAGTATCAGAAGCTTTTAGAGTTTGACAATGTAGATTTAGAGTTTACAGAGGAAGCGATTGATGCTATTGCAGAATTATCCTTCAAGAGAAAAACAGGTGCAAGAGGCCTGCGCTCTATTATGGAAGATTGTATGATGGATGTTATGTATGAGGTTCCATCTGAAGATAATGTTGAAAAATGTATAATCACAAAAGAGGCTGTTGAAAAAAAAGAAAAGCCACAGATTATATATAAAGCAAGTTAGGTGAAATATGGTTATAAAAAGCTTACAATTAGAAACTGTATGTGGTATTACCAGTAAATTACCGGAAAATGACAAGCCAGAGGTTGCATTTGCAGGAAAGTCCAATGTTGGAAAGTCCTCTCTTATAAATGCGCTTATGAACAGAAAGTCATTTGCCAGAATTTCATCAGAGCCGGGTAAGACACAGACCATCAATTTTTATAATATAAATGATGCAATGTATTGTGTGGATTTACCTGGGTATGGATTTGCAAAGGTTTCCAAAGAAACTCAGGCAAAGTGGGGTAAGATGATAGAAAATTATCTTACAACCTCTAAGCAATTAAGAGCAGTTTTTTTATTAATTGATATTAGGCATGAGCCATCAAAAAATGATAAAGATATGTACGAGTGGATAGTATACAATGGGTATGACCCAATTATTATTGCCACAAAGCTAGATAAGATTAATCGAAGTCAGGTGCAAAAGCATATTAAAATGATAAAAACAGGTCTTAATGTAAAGCCCCAGACAGTGGTTATTCCATTTTCATCACAAACTAAGCAGGGACGGGATGAAATTTGGGAGCTTATAGACTCTATTGTTGCTGAATAAGACAGTTGGATTTTTAATTTTAAAAAGAGTGTATGAGTATATAAGCGATAATTGATTTAAAAGAAATAATACAAGCCAGATAATGTGTAAACATTGTTTGGCTTGTATTATTTCTTTTGAAGAGAACTATTTTGTTAATAAGGCTACCTTAAACCTCCTTCATCAATCGTTTCATTATATTTCTATAAATTTCCTCACTAGCCTCTTTCCAGTTATTACACATCATCTCTGCAACATCCTCGGAAGGAACTGACAAATTCATATCAATGAGAGTAGAAGTGCCTTCGTTGATTTTACAATTAACAATAAAATCCTGATTTGTAGATTTATAATAATCACAAATAACACCTACTTCATTTCTAAGCTCATACTTATTTTCAATAAGGAAAATGTCCATATCATCAATAATTGCAATAGGAATTTTGTTTTTAAACATCTCTATGGTTTCTCTGCCGTCATCAGTAATTTTGTAGTAAGAGGTATTTCTGATAGTTTCAGAGGAAATAAGCTTTACTTCAAGAAGCTCTGATAAAAACTGCTGGAAAACAAAGTAAGTAGTATATTCCTTGTCTAAAAAAAATCGGGAAATCTGATTGTTAGTCAAAGGAAAGTTTACCTTGTTTAACATATAAAGAGTCATAAATTTGTACAGTGTTATTTGCTCGAGAGCCATAGTATCCTCCGTTTATTGGTTGTATAAAGAGCCTTGTATAACATTTTCATTTCGTAATCTATTATTAATATAGTTAAGAACTAGCTTTTTGTTGGAACTAAAGGCTGGCTCAACTAATAGCTTTTTTGGACCATCTCCTGTAAGTCTGTGAATTACAATATCCGGACGGAGATTATTTATACACATAATTAACAAATCTCCATATTCCTCAAGGCTAAGAATGTGGAAGGGAGATTGTAAATAATAGGTATAAAGGTCTGTATTCTTTAGTATGTGAAGTAATTGAAGCTTTACTCCGTGAATAGGAAAACCATTTATATACTTAATAGTATTTAAAATATCTGTTGGAGCTTCATAAGGAAGTCCTATTATAATATGAGCAATTATTGATAGACCGTTTAAAAGGGAAACAGCGATTTCAAAAACCTCATTTGTATAGCCTCTTCTAATAAAAACAGCAGAAGTTTCATTGCTGGTTTGTAAACCCAGTTCAACAAAAACTGGCTTGATTTGATTTAATTCTTTAAGAAGTGCAGCAATAGGCGGGTCTACACAATCAGGTCTGGTAGCGATGGAAACAGCGACTATATCAGGGTGATTAATAGCCTCATAGTATATTTTCCTTAAATAATCAATGCTGCCATAGGTATTTGTATAGGCTTGAAAATATGCAATATATTTATTGGTTTTAATTTTATTAGCCACTAAAGCTTTGCCTTTTTCAATTTGCTCTGTAATAGAAAGGCTAGGCGGTGGTGCAAAATCACCAGAACCGCCCTCACTGCAAAAAATGCAGCCTCTGGTACCTATTTTTCCATCTCTGTTTGGGCAGGTTAAGCCTGCATTCAATGAAATTTTGTAGACCTTATCTCCGAACAGTTCTTTAAAATAGTCATTAACATTATTTATATACATAACAATATGTCGTTTTAGTAGGTTTTAATTGTTGGCGTGTCAATAATCAGAATTATTTTTTATTGGTGTTTTCTGGCTTAATATTATCCATAACGGCCTTTGCAACTACATCTGCAACCTGTGGGTCGAAGGCTTCAGGTAAGATGAATTCATCATTTAACTGTTCATCTGGAACAAGATATGCAATAGCATTCGCAGCGGCTAACTTCATTTCCTCTGTAATAATTGAGGCACGACCACGAAGAGCACCCTTGAAAATACCAGGAAAGGCAATAACATTATTAACCTGATTAGGGAAGTCTGAACGACCTGTTCCAACTATTCTTGCGCCAGCAGCCTTTGCAATATCTGGCATAATTTCAGGTACAGGGTTTGCCATTGCAAAAATAATTGAATCCTTATTCATAGTCTTAACCATTTCTGCTGTAACAATATTTGGAGCTGAAACACCAACAAATACATCAGCCCCCTTAAGAGCATCGGCTAAAAGACCTGTTTTATTTTCAAGGTTTGTAACCTTAGCCATTTCCTTTTGCATCCAATTAAGATTTTTTGATGACTGGCTTACAATACCATATCTGTCACATATTGTAACATTTTTGAAACCATATGTAAGTAAAAGCTTTGTAATAGCAATACCAGCAGAGCCAGCACCGTTTACAACAACCTTGCAGTCCTCTTTGCTTTTCTTTGTAATACGAAGACCATTTATAATACCGGCTAAAACAACAATAGCAGTACCATGCTGGTCATCATGAAAAACAGGAATGTCTAATAATTCATTAAGTCTTTTTTCGATTTCAAAGCATCTAGGAGCTGAAATGTCCTCAAGATTAATACCACCAAAGGCAGGGGCAATATTTACAACTGTTTTGATAATTTCCTCTGTATCCTGTGTATCAAGACAAATTGGGAAGGCGTTAACACCGCCAAACTCCTTGAATAATACAGATTTTCCTTCCATAACAGGCATAGCCGCCAAGGCACCGATATTTCCTAAGCCTAAAACCGCTGAACCGTCTGAAACTACGGCAACAGTATTTGCTTTGATAGTATATTTGTAAGCATCCTCTGGGTCTTTACTGATTTCCTTACAAGGCTCTGCAACACCAGGAGTGTAAGCAAGAGCTAAATCTTCTCTTGATTTAATAGAGCATTTTGCATCCGTGTTTATTTTTCCACACCATTCTTCGTGGAGCTTTAGAGCTTTTTCACCGTTTGTCATAATGAATATCCTTTCAAAAAAGTTTTATATGTCAATTTATAGGACATAAACGCAATTAAAATATATTTTATCACAATATTAGAAAAATAACACTACCAATTTGAAAGAATATGGTGTATAATAAAGTCTGCATTCCCTGACGAGATAGAGTTAGGGGGTATTGAAATCATACAGTCCGTAGTTATTTCAACAAAAATCCCATAATACATAATTTTAATTTGAGGAAAGGATCATCATTATGAGAGCTAAACTTGAAACATTACCAATGTCTGAATTGCGTGAGGTTGCGAAAGTGAATGGAATTAAGGGAACTACAACTATGCGTAAGGCTACACTTATCGACAGAATATTAGACGCAGTAGCCAATAAGGAAAAGGGACAAACAGCAGGTGCAGAAAAAATTACAGAGCAAAAGCAGAGTACGGAATACAAAAGTGTTGCACCACAAAGAAGAACAGAGCAAAACAGCTTAAAGCAAAGAGCAGATGTATCAAAGAAGCCTGGTAATTTAACCAGAACAACAAATACTGCTGGTGGAAACACAAATCAGCACAGAACAATAGAAAAGCAGACTGCTGACAATAGTGCAAGAGCAAAATATTCAACAGCAGGTGAGGCAGCAAAAAACACAGCAGCTACAGCAGATCTGTTAGCACAACAGTATATGACACCACAGCAAAGATTAGAAACACTTAGAAAGCAGGCATTAGAAGAGCCTATAGATATGAGCTTGGATAGTGGTATTGTAGCTAATGGTATATTAGAAATTATGCCAGATGGCTTTGGCTTTATCAGATGCGAAAACTATATGCCAGGGGATAATGATGTATATGTATCTCCTATCCAGATAAAGAAGTTTGGATTAAAGACAGGAGATATTATTTTAGGAAAGGTTAAAATTAAGCTTCCTACAGAAAAATTTGGTGCATTATTATATATCAATGAGGTAAACGGCATTCCTCTTGAAGAAGCTATGACAAGAAAGAATTTTGAAGAGCTTACACCAATATTCCCAAATGAAAGACTTGTTTTAGAAACAGAAAAACATAATATGGCTATGAGAATAGTAGATATTATTTCTCCTATTGGAAAGGGTCAGAGAGGTATGATTGTATCACCTCCAAAGGCAGGTAAGACAACACTTCTTAAAGAGGTAGCAAAGTCTATTACAATAAACAATCCAGATATGCACCTTATTATACTTCTTATTGATGAAAGACCAGAAGAGGTTACAGACATAAAGGAAGCTATTGAAGGCAAAAATGTTGAGGTTATTTATTCAACCTTTGATGAATTACCAGAACATCACAAGAGAGTTTCGGAAATGGTAATTGAGCGTGCCAAGAGATTAGTGGAGCATGGAAAAGATGTTACTATTCTTTTGGATAGTATTACAAGACTTGCAAGAGCTTACAATATTGTTATACCAGCTAGTGGTAGAACATTATCAGGTGGTCTTGACCCTGCTGCACTTCATATGCCAAAGAAATTCTTTGGTGCAGCAAGAAATATGAGAGAGGGTGGAAGTCTTACAATCCTTGCAACAGCACTTGTTGAAACAGGCAGCAGAATGGACGATGTTATCTTTGAGGAATTTAAGGGAACCGGTAATATGGAGCTTGTTTTAGATAGAAAGTTATCTGAAAAGAGAGTATTCCCTGCTATTGATATATTAAAGTCAGGTACAAGAAGAGATGACTTATTACTTAGCGAGGAAGAAAGAGAAGCAGTTGACACTATTCGTAAGGCAACAAACAGCCAGAAACCAGAGGATACTGTAGAAAAGATTATAGATGTATTTGCTAAGACAAAGAACAATCAGGAATTCTGTCAGATGATAAAGAAGGTCAGACTGTAAAATAAACCAATACAAAAGGCTGCACCCTAACATTTCATAAGTTAGGAGGCAGCTTTTTTTGCGTCGAATTTTCTTTAATAAAATCTTAATTGAAAAACAAATATCCATTTGATATAATTTGAAATATATATGTTTTTTAGAAGAAAGGAATTGAAATGATAGTAAAAAATACAAAAAACGATAAATTTAGACTTTTAAAGCCAGCCGCTATATTTAATATATTACACGGTGTGACAGCATTAATGTTTATATTACTAAATGCTTTAAATACCTTAAATGTTATAAGCCTTACAAGTATTACAAAGAATAATGCTCTCTATAATATATATATGATATTTCAGCTTGTAGTATTAATACTTGGTATTGTTGCAGCAGTATATGCTATAAGAGCAAGACAAAAGGAAAAACAGATTATGTATTATGCCTGCTTTTCTATAGCAGGTCTTAACTGTACTTTCCTTTTATTCACAGGAACTATTACTATTTTTGCATTATTTAATCTTACAGCAGGTATTATTATGCTTCGTGATTCAAATAATGAGGAAAAAAGATTAAGCGCTTCATATAATTTTGGTGGCTCTGCTAAGGCATTAGAGCAAAATAAAAGTACAGCAAGTATTTTTGATGTTACAGACAAAAAATAATTAAGTTATATATGAACAATTAAAACAAAGGTAGGAATAAAGAGTGTTATACAAAATAAATAATGGTGCCGTTGTGCTTGGCGGTGACACTATTTTGGAAAATGTTAATTTTGAAATAAGAGATACTGAAAAAATAGCAGTAGTAGGACGCAATGGCTGTGGCAAAACTACACTTTTAAAGCTTATTGCAGGGGAAGTGGATTTAGAAAAACGAGATAGCGATGAGGATGTGTTTATTGCCAAGTCAGGAAATCCAGCTATAGGCTATTTAAAACAGATGACCTTTGAGGATGATACTATTTCTATGGAAAGTGAAATTAGAAAGGTATTTGAACCAATGGTTAAAATGAAGCAGGAATTAGAAAGACGATTATTAAGAATGAATGATGACCCGACAGAGGTTAATATTAAAAGCTACGCAGCCTTTGAAGAAGAATTTAGAATGGCTGGTGGATATTACTATGAAAAAGAATTTGAAGTAATGGTCAGAAAATTCGGATTTACTGAGGAAGACAAGAAAAAACCAATATGTGAGTTTTCTGGTGGACAGCAGACAAGAATTGCCTTTATTAGAATGTTGTTGAGCAGGCCGGACATATTATTGCTTGACGAGCCGACAAACCATTTGGATATTGAAACAGTGGAATGGCTGGAGAATTATCTTAAAAATTATAATAGAGCTGTTGTGGTAGTATCCCACGATAGAATGTTCTTAGACAATGTAGTAGATGTGGTATATGAAATTGAATATGGAAAAACCAGCAGATATGTTGGAAACTATTCAAAATTTGTTGAAAGAAAAGCTGAAATCCACGAAAAACAAAGAAAGGATTATGAGCTTCAGCAAAAGGAAATAGCCAGACTTAAAGGTGTGGCTGAGCGTTTTATGGGAAAGCCTACAAAGGTTTCTATGGCTAAATCAAAGCTAAAGGCTATAGAGCATATGGATATAATTGATGCACCAGACAAATACGACAATAAAACCTTTCATGCCAATATTACCCCATTAGAAACAACAGGAAAAGAAGTGCTTAATGTTTCTAAGCTTCAGGTAGGCTATGATAAGGTATTATCTACAGTTGATTTTATTGCGGCAAGAGGAGATAAAATCGGCATTATAGGTGGAAATGGTTTAGGAAAATCCACCTTTTTGAAAACCATAGTAGGAGAAATTCCAGCTCTCGGTGGAGAGTACCATACAGGCCTTAGAGTCGATATAGGATATTTTCATCAGCAAATGGCATCCTATACCAGTGAAAAACAGGTTATTGACGATTACTGGGATCAATTTCCTACTCTTACAGAAACAGAAATACGAAATGATTTAGGAGCATTTTTGTTTTCTGGTGATGATGTATTTAAAAAAGTATCAATGCTCTCAGGTGGTGAAAAGGTGCGTTTGGCACTATGCAAGCTTTTAAAGAAAAGACCAAACTTCCTTATTTTGGATGAGCCTACAAACCATATGGATATTGTAGGTAAGGAAACCCTTGAAAAAATGCTTAAGGCCTATGAGGGTACAATTTTATTTGTATCCCACGATAGATATTTTATTAAAGAGATTTCAAATAAGCTGCTTGTTTTTGAAAATGGATATACAAAATTTTACGAGTTTGGCTATGAGGATTATGTAGCACAAAAAGCATTGCAAGAGGAAATGGAGCTTCCTAAAAATTCTAAGGAAATGAATGGAAAAACACCATTTTCCTTTGCATCTGCTAAGGTAGAAGAAAAGCCTAAGGCTGCAAAAAATTATGATAATCCTGGAAAAGAAAAATCAAAGCTTCAAAGAAAGCTTGCAAAGCTAGAGGAAAATATATCTAAGGTAGAAGAAGATATAGAAAAAGAAAAGACAGAATTAGTCAATCCTGAATATGCCTCAGCATATACTAAACTATCAACTATACAGTCAAACATTGATAGTCTGGAAGAAACTCTTATGGAATATATGGAGCAATGGGAGACTGTCACAAAGGAATTGGAGGAATTTGATTGATTACAGTATTATCAAAAATATTTTTGACCAATAGGGATATTACAGATGATAATAATAGAAAAGCATATGGCTCACTTTGTGGGATAGTAGGAATATTTTTAAACATTATGCTTTTTGTAATAAAGTACATAGCCGGGGCAGTTAGCGGCTCGGTAGCCATTGTGGCTGATGCGTTCAACAACTTATCAGACGCAGGCTCGTCTTTTATTACCTTGGTAGGTTTTATATTTTCAGGAAAAAGACCAGATTATGACCACCCATTTGGACATGGAAGATTTGAATATATTTCAGGCTTTGTAGTTTCAATAGTCATTATTTTAATGGGCTTAGAGCTTGTAAAAAGCTCCTTTGAAAAAATCATCCACCCAGAGCCGGTAGAGGATAGCACTGTAGCTATAATTATATTGATTATCTCCATATTAGTAAAAATATATATGTGCTTTTATAATCGTACAATAGGGAAGAAAATATCATCTACTGCAATGTTGGCTACAGCAACAGATTCCCTTAGTGATAGTATTGCAACAACAGTAGTTTTAATATCAATATTTGTTACAAAATTTTTATCAATAAATGTTGACGGATATTGTGGAGTATTGGTTGCTTTGTTTATTTTATATGCAGGCTTTAATGCGGCTAAGGATACAATATCACCTATATTGGGTAAAGCTCCCGAGCCGGAATTTGTAAGAAAAATTGAAGACATGGTTTTGGCACATACAGAGGTAATAGGAGTGCATGATTTAGTTGTTCACGATTATGGCCCAGGGAGGGTAATGATTTCACTCCACGCAGAGGTAGACGGAGATGGAAATATATTTGAGCTTCATGATGCTATTGACAGAATAGAAAATGAATTGTCAGAAAAGCTGGATTGTGAGGCGGTTATTCATCTTGACCCTATTGAAACAAATAATGAGGAAATAATGAGGGTAAAAAAACTGGTTCTAGAAAAACTTAAGAAAATCAATGAAAATATTTCAATACACGATTTTAGAATGGTTACAGGAAACACTCATACAAATCTAATATTTGATGTTGTTATACCTTATGAAATGAAAGAAGACAATAATTATCTAAAGGAAAAGATAATTTCAAAGATTAAGGAGATAGGTGAGGATTATATCCCGGTTATCCATTTGGACAGAAGTTATATAGATATTAGAGAAATGTAGAAAGCCAAGATAAGGCTTTGACAATGGTTATAGTAGAAAAACAGGAGGAAAAATGGCAAATTATAATGAACTAAGTGAGGAGTTAGTGGAAAAAATAAAGGAGGATATGGATAAGGGCTATAAAAATCCTTATGCAGCAAATGATGAGGCTGTCATTAGAAGACACCCTGACCACGATATTCCCAAGCTGTGGAGAAGCCCGTATATATGTGATACAGAAAAAATCTTACATAGTCCGTACTACAACAGATATGCAGACAAAACACAGGTATTCTCCTTCTATGAAAATGATGATATTAGCAGAAGAGCCCTGCATGTACAACTGGTTTCCAGAATAGCCAGAAATATTGGAAAAATACTTGGACTTAATCAGGAATTAATTGAGGCTATATCAATAGGACATGATATAGGACATACACCCTTTGGACACGCAGGAGAAAGAATATTAGACGGTTTATATATGGAACATACTGGCAGATGCTTTAATCATAATGTACATAGTGTCCGGGTGTTAGACAAAATCATTAAAAGAAATATCAGTCTTCAGACCTTAGATGGTGTTTTATGTCACAATGGTGAAATGGAGTGTATAGAATATACGCCATCAAAGCTGGACAATTTTAAAGCTTTTGATATAAAGGTAGAGGGCTGTTATGTAGATAAAGACAACATAGATAAGCTAAAATCCAATACACTAGAAGGCTGTGTGGTGAGAATAAGTGATATTATTGCCTATTTAGGCAAGGACAGACAGGATGCCATAAAGCTTGGAATTTTACAAGAAGATAGTATATTTAAAAATTCCAAGATAGGCAGGACTAACTCGGAAATAATAAACAATCTTATAGTGAATATTATTGAAAACAGCTATGGAAAGCCATATTTACAAATGGATGAGGAGCATTTCCTGGCACTTAGAAATGCAAAAACAGAAAACTATGAAATGATTTATAAAAATAAGGAGTTAAATAAAATATATGAAGAACAAATTACTCCAATGTTTAAAGAAATGTATGAAATGCTTCTAAAGGAGGCAAAGACAGGAGATGAAAATTCTAATATATATAAGTATCACATTGCTTATGTAAAGGAAAATAATAAATATAATAGATACAAGGAGGATACAGAGGAATACTGTGCTACGGAGCCAAATCAGTTAGTTATTGATTATATGGCAAGTATGACAGATGATTATTTTTTAAAGTTTTATAAAAAGTGTTTTCCTAATGGAAAATATGAAGTAAAATATAAGGAATATTTTTAAATTTAAAACCAAAAAAAACTATTTCACTCAAAAGAGATTGATTTCAAGAAGTATTTATTGTAAGGTGTAGTAAGAAATTTTAGGAAAGGAAGTAGAAGCTATGGAAGCAATATTTTGGCTTGTATTACTTATTGTTTTATTAGGCATAGAAATTATTACAGTGGGACTTACTACTGTATGGTTTGCTGGTGGTGCATTACTTGCGTTAGTGGCATATGCAATAGGACTTGATATTGTGTGGCAGGTGGTTGTATTCCTTATAACCTCAGTTGTTTTACTTATATTTACCAGACCGTTAGCTGTGAAATATATAAATACAAACAAACTAAAGACTAATTATGAAGGAATTATTGGGAAGGTAGTAAGACTCACAGAAGATGTTGATAACATAAGTGGAACCGGAAAAGCAACAATTAACAGTGTAGAATGGATGGCTAGAACAGCCGATGACAAAGTTCTTATCAAGGCAGGCACAATAGTTAAGGTTGTAGACATAAAGGGTGTTAAGCTTATTGTTGAAGAATACAAGGAACAATAGTAAAATATAATTTGCAGTGGGAATTGTATTTAAAAGTATAACTGAAAATATAATCAGAATTATAGTTAAGATTAGAGTATGAAGCTTAATTTGGTAATTAAAGATAGATGCGAAAGCTTGACTTTCGTTCTAAATAAAAAAAAGAGAGGTAAAAAGGATGTTAGCATCAGAATTACAACCAGGTTTGGTTGCAGCGTTAATAGTAGCAATAGTTATTATATTGATACTTGTTTCGTGTATTAAAATTGTACCACAGGCCGAAGCATATATTGTTGAAAGATTAGGTGGATACAAGGATACATGGTCAGTTGGTTTACACTTTAAGGTGCCAATTGTTGATAAGATTGCAAGAAAGGTAAGATTAAAGGAGCAGGTATGTGACTTTCCTCCTCAGCCGGTTATTACAAAGGATAATGTTACAATGAGAATTGATACTGTTATCTTCTTCCAGATAACAGATCCAAAGCTGTACTCATATGGTATAGAAAATCCTATTATGGCTATTGAAAACCTTACAGCTACAACACTTAGAAATATTATTGGTGAGTTAGTATTAGATGACACTCTTACATCAAGAGAGCTTATCAATACAAAAATGAGAGCTGAGCTTGATAGAGCTACAGACCCTTGGGGCATTAAGGTTAATCGTGTAGAGTTAAAGAATATTATGCCTCCAGCATCAATTACAGCAGCTATGGAGAAACAGATGAAGGCAGAAAGAGAAAGCCGTGAAGCTATCCTTATTGCAGATGGTCAGAAGAAATCATCAATCCTTGTTGCACAAGGTAAGAAGGAAGCAGCTATTCTTGATGCAGAAGCTGAAAAACAGGCACAAATTCTTAGAGCAGAAGCTAAGAAGGAGGCTATGATTAAGGAAGCTGAAGGTCAGGCAGAAGCAATTCTAGCTGTACAAAAGGCTAATGCAGATGGTATTAGATTTATTAAAGAAGCAGGAGCTGATGAAGCTGTACTTAAGCTTAAAAGTCTTGAAGCCTTTGGTAAGGCAGCAGACGGTAAGGCTACAAAGATTATTATTCCATCTGAAATCCAGTCAATGGCTGGTCTTGTAACATCTATTACAGAGGTCGGAAAACAGGAACAATAAATAAGCAGGATATTATAAAGCACTAGAGCTTAAGGTATCCATTATATACCACCAGTATATCTGTCATAAAAAGTGGCTAGTATATGCTGGTGGTAAAATTTGTTATGGCAATAAAAAAGTATGAGCATTAGTTAGAATGGAGAAAATGTAATGATAAATATATTGGTTCTTGAAGATCAAAAGGATAGTAGAGAAGCATTATGTAAGATGATAGCTTCATATAACAGGGAAAATGAAGTTGAAATAGATTCAGCAGCAACATACGAGGAAGCAGAAGAGTTATTGAACAATAAGAAAACCTACAATGGCTTTTTTATTGATATTAATTTAGATATTGAAAATGAAAATGACCAGTCTGGAATAGAGTTTGCCAGACTGTTAAGGAAAAATAGAAAATATGAATTTACACCTGTAATAATGGTTACCTCAATAGCATCCTTAGAAATGACATCCTTTAGGGAAATACATTGTTATCAATATATTGTTAAGCCATATGACAGAAAGACAGTAGAGGATGTTATTCAAAAAATAGTAATGCACGATAAGATTGCAGAGGAAAAATATATTATTGTAAAGAAAAACGGTATTAACTATAAAATAAAATGTGATGCAATACAATATGTACAGGCAATAACCAGAGGAGTACAAATAAAGCTTACAAAGGAAACTGTTAAAGTACCATATTTGACCATAAAGGAATTTATGAAAAAGGTTGACCCAGAGGACTTTATACAGTGCCACAGAATGTATGTGGTCAATAAAAAGCATATAGTAAGTATAGATGTAGTAAATAGGATGATAGAGCTGGAAGATAAAAATATGGTGGAAATAGGCGTAACCTATAAGGATAAGATAAAAGACTTTGTTGGAAAAAAATAGTGGAAAGGATATTTTGTTAAACAAAAATTATGAGTGAAAATACAAGAAAGATACTATATCGAATAATATGTACAATAGTAATGATAATTTCTGTAGGTATGCTTATTGAGCTTAAAATAAAGGATCAGCTAGACATAAAGATTGCAGTAATATTTATATGGATGACCATTATGATAATATGGGGAATGTTAGAGTTTAAAAGACATAATATGCTTATAAAAAGACAGTCCAATGAAATAAAGACTTACAAAATGTATATTCAGCCCCTTGAAGAATTAACAAAGGAAATAAGAGCAAGGCAACATGAGTTTGATAATCACTTAAACGCAGTTTTAAATATGCACATTACGATTGATAATTATGATGAGCTGGTAAAAAGACAATCAGAATATATAAAGGAAATGTATATAGAGGACTCCAGACAGCTAATAGCACTACTGAAAATAAGTGATAAGATTTTGGCAGGGTTTATTTACAGTAAGATAGTAGCCTCACCATCTTTTATTAATGTAAATATACAGGTTAGAAATTTTGAAATTATTTCTACTGTGTCAGAGCATAACCTTATTGAAATAATAGGAACGCTTATTGATAATGCCTACGAAGCCTGTACCGAAGAAAGAAATACTGTAGATATTATATTGGATTCAGATGATAACAAGCTTTACTTTGAAGTAAGAAATCAGGTAGAGGATATGAATTTTAATAAAATGTCAATGTTCTTTAAAAAGGGATATTCCACAAAAGGCTCCAAGAGAGGACTGGGATTACATAATGCAAAAAGAATTGCAAATAAATATGGTGGAGATATTACTGTAGAGTTAATGAATATAGGAGATAAGGAGTACATCAGCTTTAAGGTAGAAATCTAAAAAAATATTTACTTTTTTTATGACTAGGGTTAAAATAGTTCGTAAAATTAAAAGAAAGAGTAAAGGCAGGTAAAGCATATGAAAAAGAAGAAAATATTAGCAGTTCTTTTAGCATGTATGTGTGTATTTATGTTATGCGCTTGTGGTAAGAACGAAGATAGTGACAAAAATGGTAAAGGTGAAAAAAACTACACAATAGGTATTATCCAGATTATGGAGCACGCATCTCTTAATACAATCAGAGATGCTATTGTAACAAGATTAGGTGAGCTTGGCTACAAGGACGGCGAAAATTGTAAAATCGACTGTCAGCAGGCAAATGGTGAGGTCAGTAATGTATCATCAATTCTTCAGTCCTTTGAAGGTGAAGGCTGTGATGTCATTATAGCTATTACTACTCCATGTGCTCAGGCAGCAGCACCTTATTCAGAAAAAATTCCAGTTGTATTTTCAGCAGTTACAGATCCGGTAGAAGCAGATATTGTTGAATCCTTAGAAAGTACAGGTGGCAATATAACAGGTACATCTGACGCTATTGATGTTAATAAGATTTTAGATTTAGCATTAACAGTAACTCCAGATATTAAAACCTTAGGATATTTATACAACTCTGGTGAAGCAAATTCAGTTTCTTGTCTTGAAAAAGTAAAGACATACTGCAAGGATAAAAACATTACAGTCAAGGAAGCAGCAGTTTCAAATTCCTCAGAGGTACAGTTGGCAGCTGAAAGCCTTTGTGCAGATGCAGATGCTATTTTCAGCCCAAATGATAATACTATAGCAGGTGCAATGGGCGTAGTTGCCCAAGTTGCAAATTCAGCAAAAATACCTGTATATGTAGGTGCTGACTCTATGGTAAAGGATGGTGGCTTAGGAACAGTAGGTATTGAATATACTGATTTAGGAATTGAAACAGCAAATATGGCAGATTCAATACTTAAGGGTGAAAAAAAGGCATCTGAAATACCTGTAAAAGTATTTAATGAAGATTTAAGTACATATATTAATACATCAACTGCAAAAGAAATAGGTATTACAATTCCTGATTCTATCTTAAACGGACAAAAGACAATCACTTTTGAATAAGATAGGGAGAGGTAAAGTTTTATGAACAAGAAGAAAGTAATTTCCTTGATTCCAAAAGTAGTATTAGTTGTAGTTTTATTTTTGATTATTAATTCCCAATTAACAGGAACACAGATAACAGGAACCTTAGAGCTGGGTTTTATATATTCCTTATTAGCTTTAGGAATATTTATTTCCCTTAGGATATTAGACATTCCAGACTTAACTGTTGACGGCAGCTTTACACTAGGTGTAGCTGTGTCAGTTATATTTGCATATAACGGTCATCCATTTTGGGGACTTGGACTTTCTATAGTGGCAGGAGCTATAGCAGGTATTGTAACAGGCGTTTTGCAGACAAAATTAAATGTACAGCCTATATTGGCAGGAATTATTACTATGACAGGCTTATATTCAATAAACCTGCATATTATGGGTGGTAATCCAAATATATCCCTTTGGAAAAAGAAAACAATTTTTTCTTTTTTTGAACAATTATTACCAGAGGGAGCGCCGGTTAAAATAATAGTTTCAGGTGCTATATTGTTAATCGTCGTACTTTTTGTATATTGGTTTTTAAATACACAGCTTGGTATGTCAATTAGAGCAACTGGTGATAATGAATATATGGTGCGTGCATCTTCAATTAACTCTGACAGAATGAAAATAATCGGCTTTGCATTAGCTAATGCACTGGTTTCAATGTGTGGAGGTGTAATCGCACAGTACAATTCAGCAGGTGATGCAAATGGTGGTACGGGTATGTTAGTAGCCGGCTGTGCTTCCATTATTATTGGAGAGGTATTTTTCGGAAAGCATACAATTATCTCCTGCATATTGTCATCTGTAATAGGCGCTATAGCCTACAGATATGTGCTTACTATTGCAATGTCAATAGGTATGCAGGCAATGGATTTCAAACTGTTTTCAGCACTTATTGTGGCAATAGCAATAAGCATACCTACAATAAAGAAGGTTGTTGGAAGAAAGGCTGCAAGGATAAAGGAAAAGGGAGGCAATAGTAATGCTTAGCTTGTCAAATGTAAGTATAACTTTTAATAAAAACACAGTAAATGAAAGAAAAGCATTAAGTAGTTTTTCTTTAGATATTAATCAGGGTGATTTTGTTACAGTTATTGGCTCTAATGGTGCTGGTAAATCTACGCTTATGAATGTAGTATGTGGTACCTACGGGGTTGATTCAGGTCACATTTACATTGATGATAGGGATATTACAAAGCTTAAAGAATATCAGAGAGCGAAGTTTATTGGAAGATTATTTCAGGATCCACTAAAGGGTACAGCTCCCAATATGACAATAGAGGAAAATCTTGGTCTGGCATATGGCAGAGGAAAGAAAAGAACATTAGCCTTTGGAATTTCAAAAAAGGATATAGCCTTCTTTAAAGATAAGCTTGCCGATTTAGGTCTGGGTCTGGAGGATAGAATGAAAACTCCGGTTGGCTTATTATCAGGAGGTCAAAGACAGGCACTTACCCTTATGATGGCTACTATAGTTACCCCAAAGCTGCTTTTGTTAGATGAGCATACAGCAGCCCTTGACCCTAAAACAGCCGAAAAGGTAATGGAAATAACCGACAAAATCGTCAAGGAAAATAATATTACTACCCTGATGATTACACATAATATAAAAAATGCACTAGATTATGGTAACAGAACAATAGTGCTTAGTCAGGGAAAATTGCTTATGGATATAACTGGTGAGGATAGAAGAAATATGACTACAGAAAAATTAATGCAGTTATATTCATCATCAGGAGCAGAGCAGATGACAGACAAAATGCTTTTGTAAAAAGCCTATTGCAATAAGGTGCGTTGTATGATATACTACAAAAGTTGTTTAAAGACTTGATTGGTAAAGTCCAATCTAGCAAGATATTTTTAGAGGTGACAAAATGAAACAAGGAATACATCCAACATATTACCAGGCAACAGTTGATTGTAACTGTGGTAACACATTCGTAACAGGTTCTACAAAGGAAAACATCCATGTAGAAATTTGTTCAAAGTGCCATTCATTCTATACAGGACAGCAGAAGGCTACAACAGCTCGTGGCCGTATCGATAAGTTCAACCGTAAGTATGGTGTTAAGGCAGACTAATAGGATTATTGTAAATGAAAGGTTGAGAATATTATTCTCAACCTTTGTTTAGTATTTGACATAATATACAAAAGGAAGGTTATATAAATGAAACCATCAGGTATTGGAGGTCAAGCGGTTTTAGAAGGTATTATGATGCGTAACAAGGACAAATACTCTGTTGCGGTCAGAAAGCCTGATAAGGAAATTGTGGTGGATGTGGAGAATTGTAAGGATACATCAAAAAGATTAAAGATATTCAGGATGCCTTTTATCAGAGGTGTATTTAGCTTTGTAGATTCTTTGGTAATAGGTATTAAAACTCTTACCTATTCAGCAGGGTTTTACGAGGATGAGGAGGAAACAAATGATTTACCAGTAGATAAGGTTACCCGTTCTATCTTTAAGGAGAAGGCAGAAAGCTTCCTTATGGGGCTTACAGTATGTATATCAGTGCTTTTTTCGGTATTACTGTTTATTGTGCTTCCATATGGTATTTCAGAGTTATTAAAGAATGTTATGAATATTAGGTCTAATACAGTTTTGGCAGTAGTTGAAGGTGTACTTAGGATATTAATATTCTTAATATATATGGTTTTAATATCTAAAATGAAGGACATTCAAAGAACCTTTATGTATCATGGAGCAGAGCATAAATGTATAAACTGTATTGAAAATGGTTTTGAATTAAATGTTGAAAATGTGAGAATGTCTTCAAGGATTCATAAAAGATGTGGAACAAGCTTCTTGTTCTTTGTAATGTTTGTAAGTATTGTCTGCTTCATTGCTATATCAGCAATAATGCCAAAGGATGTTAATGTTTTTGTAAAGGTTATTGTAAGATTATTACTTGTACCTGTCATAGCTGGAATATCCTATGAAATACTTCGTGCAGCAGGAAAATATGAAAATGCTTTTTTAAACATTATCAGCAAGCCGGGTATGTGGATGCAAAAATTCACTACTAAAGAGCCAGACGACTCGATGATAGAGGTAGGCATAAAGGCTGTGGAGGCAGTATTTGACTGGAAGCAGTTCCTTGAGGAAAACAAGGCTGATTTTGCAAAGAATACTGATACAGATTCAAATGAAGAAGATGATGTAGATATTTTTCAAATTGATGAAATAAAGGAAAGATAAAGCTTGTAACTAAATTAAGGAAATTTTCAGGTAGTTAAAATGACATATAGAGAGCTTCTTAGTCAGGGAGAAAGCCTGCTAAAGGTAAATAATATAGGAGAATACAAGTTAGATGCCTTTTATTTACTGGAGTATGTTTTTAAAATGGATAAAACTTGTTTTTTGCTGAAAGGCACAGAAAATATAAATGATGAAGCAAAAATAAAGGAATATATTGAAAAAATCAATATTAGGGCAAAGCACATTCCTTTGCAGTATATAACAAACGAGCAGCAGTTCATGGGTTTTAAATTTTATGTAGATGAAAGTGTGCTTATACCCAGGTGGGATACTGAAATTCTTGTTGAAAAAACATTGGATTTATGCAAAAATATTGATGCTGGCAGCATAGAAATACTTGATATGTGTACGGGCTCAGGCTGTATTGGTATTTCACTAAAAAAATTATGCAGGAATTCTGCTGTAACAGCAGTAGATTTATCAAAAAAAGCTTTAGAGGTTGCAAGAAAAAATGCAAAAGCCTTAGATGCGGATATTTCCTTTTATGAAAGTGATTTGTTTGAAAAATTAGAAGGAAAAGCCTTTAATATAATAGTTTCAAACCCACCATATATTAGGACAAAGGATATTGAAGGATTAATGGACGAGGTGAAAATCCATGAGCCATTTATGGCATTAGATGGCAGTGTGGATGGTTTAAGGTTTTATAGAGCAATTACCCTTGCAGCAACCAGTCATTTAATGGAGAAGGGATACCTTGTTTATGAAATAGGCTGTGATCAGGCTGATGAAGTTAGAACCATTATGAAAGCAAATGGTTTTGATGATATAGAAACAATAAAGGACTTAGCAGGTCTGGACCGAGTTATACTTGGACGACTTGATAATGGAGGAAGAAATAGAAATGTTTGACAAGTTAGAAGATATTTTAGTTAGATATGATGAAATAATGAAAGAATTAAATGATCCTTCAGTAGTAAATGATCAGGAAAGATTTAAAAAGCTTATGAAGGAGCAAAACGACCTTACACCTATTGTAGAGGCTTATAAGGCATACAAGCAGGCAAAGCAGGATGTTGAAGATTCATTGGCTATTCTTGATAATGAAAGTGATGAGGATATGAGAGAGCTTGCTAAGGAAGAGTTAAACGATGCCAAGACAAGAATCGAAGAATTAGAAAATAAAATGAAAATTTTACTTTTGCCTAAGGATCCTAATGATGACAAGAACATTATTGTTGAAATCAGAGCAGGTGCAGGTGGCGATGAAGCAGCATTATTTGCAGCAGAATTATTCCGTATGTATAGTCACTATGCAGAAACTCAGAAATGGAAAATCGAATTAGTTAATGTTGACGATACAGGTATCGGTGGCATGAAGGAAGTAGAATTTATGGTTAAAGGTAAGGGAGCATACTCTCTTATGAAGTACGAAAGTGGTGTACACAGAGTGCAAAGAGTTCCTGAAACTGAATCAGGTGGCAGAATTCATACTTCAACAGCTACAGTTGCAGTTATTCCAGAGGCTGAAGAGGTGGATATAAAAATAGATGAGAAGGATATAAGAATTGATGTTATGAGAGCATCTGGTAATGGTGGACAGTGCGTAAATACAACTGACTCAGCAGTTAGACTTACACATTACCCAACAGGTATAGTAATTTACAGCCAGACAGAAAAGTCACAAATTCAAAATAGAGAAAAAGCATTTGCATTATTAAGAGCAAAATTATATGACTTAGAAATGCAAAAGGCACACGATGCTGAGGCTGATGCAAGAAGAAGCCAGATTGGTACAGGTGACCGCTCTGAAAAGATTAGAACCTACAATTTCCCACAGGGAAGAGTAACTGACCATAGAATAGGCCTTACACTTTACAAACTCGATAAGATAATGAATGGTGATATTCAGGAAATTATTGATGGATGTATTGCTGCAGACCAGGCAGCAAAATTAGCAAAAATGGGCGATGAAAACTAAAAGCGAGGAAACAACTTGAATAATACACATAATAACAATCACAAAAATGTTAAGGGACATGAGAGAGGAAAATTTTCTGGGAGAATTGGTTATGTAATGGCTGTTGCAGCTTCTGCTGTAGGACTAGGTAATATATGGAGGTTTCCATACCTTGCAGCACAGTATGGCGGGGGAATGTTTCTTATCACATATCTTATATTAATGGTTACTTTTGGATATGTGCTTATTGTTTCAGAAACTGCATTAGGAAGGATGACAGGGAAGAGTCCCGTTGGAGCTTTTAAAACCTTCGGAAAGAAGTTTCCATTTAAGTTTGGTGGCTGGATAAATGCCATTGTACCTGTACTTATAGTTCCTTATTACTGTGTTTTAGGCGGCTGGGTAATAAAATATCTGGTTGAGTATATAAAGGGAAATTCTGCAAGTCTGGCTGCAGATGGATATTTTGCAGGCTTTATTTCAAATTCAGCAGATGTTGAAATATGCTTTCTTGTCTTTTCTGCCTTTGTTATTTTTACAATATTGTTAGGTGTAAAAAAGGGCATAGAGAAAATATCAAAGATTACAATGCCAATATTATTAGTATTAGCAATCGTAGTAGCTATATATTCTGTTACCCGAAAAGGAGCACTTGCTGGTGTAGAATATTTTCTTATACCCAGACTTGAAAACTTTTCAGTAATGACTATTGTTGCAGCTATGGGACAGATGTTCTACTCTCTATCCTTAGCTATGGGTATTTTGTATACATATGGTTCATATTTAGAAAAAGATGTAGATATAGAAAAAACTACAACACAGGTAGAGGTGTTTGATACGACTATTGCAGTATTAGCAGGACTTATGATTATTCCGGCAGTATTTTCATTCTCAGATGGAAATATGGAAACTTTAAAGTCAGGACCATCACTTATGTTTGTAACAATGCCAAAGACCTTTGAAAGTATGGGCTTTGGTTCTATTGTAGGAATTGTGTTTTTCTTATTGGTGCTTATTGCAGCTATGACAAGCGCAATTTCATTATTGGAAACCTGTGTATCTACATTTTATGATGAATTTAAAATAAAAAGAAAATGGGCAACACTTATTGTTGCCGGCATAATTTTAGTTATAGGAACATTATCTGCCTGTGGCTTTGGTGTATTAGACCACATCAAGCTTTTGGGAATGGATATATTAGACTTCCTTGACTTTATTACAAACTCTATAATGATGCCAATAGCAGCTATTTCTACCTGCGTATTAATACTTAGTGTAGTCGGTATGAACAAAATAGCAGAGGAAGTGGAGATTTCTTCAAAGTTTAAGAGAAAGAAATTGTATTTTGTATTCCTTAAATATTTTGCAATAGCCTGTTTGGTAATTGTGCTTATAAGTTCAATAGCAAATGTGCTTGGATTTATTAAAATTTAACCCTAAAAATTTATTTAAAAATTTTAATATAGTGATATAATATATTATGGTTAAAGGTTGAGGCTTATGTTTTAGCAGCAAAATTGCTAAAACATTGCCTCTTTTATTTTTAGGAAAAGGAGCTGGTTTTCATGAAATACATAAAACAAGTAGCAATTATTTTTGCAGTAACCTGTGTAGGTGAAATATTAAAATACTTTATTCCTTTACCAATTCCAGCAAGTATTTATGGATTGGTTATAATGATAATTTTGCTTGCTACAAAGATGGTTAAATTAGAACAGGTAAAGGATGTAGCAGACTTTCTTATAGAAATAATGCCACTTATGTTTATACCAGCAGGAGTAGGTATTATTGTATCCTGGAAGCAGGTAAGAGGAATTATATTACCAGTCTGTGTCACTGTTTTTATAACTACCTGTCTGGTTATGATAGTTACAGGAAAGGTAACAGATTTTATGGTATCGCGAAAGGAGAAGAGAGATGAACGAAATCATTCTTAATTCTGCTACAGTCGGTGTTGTAATAAGTCTGGCTGCATATGGAGTAGGTGTGCTGCTAAAGAAAAAATTCAAGATGTCGATATTTAATCCACTGCTTATCTCCATTGTACTTGTTATAGTAGTTATTTCTGTGCTAGGCATAGATTATGACAGCTATAATGAAAGTGCTAAATATATTAGCTATTTACTTACTCCTGCAACAGTAGCTTTAGCAATTCCCTTATATCAACAAATAGAACTATTAAAAAAGCATATAATAGCTATAATAATAGGAATAGCCTCAGGTGTAATTACAAGTCTTTCCTCAGTGCTTATAATTGCAATTATATTTAAACTTAGTCAGGAGGAATATGTAACTCTGCTGCCAAAGTCAATTACTACAGCAATAGGTATGGGACTTTCCGAGGAATTTGGAGGAATTGTTTCAATATCTGTTGCAGTAATTATTATTACAGGTGTATTTGGAAATATGGTAGCCGAGGGAATGTGTAAGCTGTTCAGAATAAAAAGTCCAATATCCAGAGGACTTGCTATTGGAACTGCCGCTCACGCAGTAGGTACAGCTAAAGCAATGGAAATGGGCGAAATAGAAGGAGCAATGAGCAGCCTTGCAATAGTTGTGGCAGGGCTTGGAACCGTAATTGCAATGTCATTTTTTTCCTGTTTTTTACCTTAAAACATCTCAAATCTGCTATATGTCATTAAGAATCTGCTTCCATATTTTTAGGAAGTATAAGATTTAAAATGATTGAAACAATAAAGACTACAGCAACACAGTTTTCTGCAAATACTGTCTGAATGATTTTTGGAAAAATATTAAATATTTCTGGAACTTGTGTAAATCCAATACCAATACTAAGTGAAAGTGCAGCAATAGTAATATTTCTTTGTGTATATCCACATTTGCTCATCATTTGAAGCCCGCTGATTACAATATTTCCAAACATCATAATAGTACAGCCACCAAGCACAGCTTCTGGAAGAGTGGATAAAATCGAGCCGAAAATAGGGAAAATCCCAGCAAGAATCATTATTATAGCACCTGCGGCAATAGCAAATTTGTTTACTACCTTTGTCATTGCAACTAAGCCTACATTCTGACTAAAGGAGGTAATAGGCAGACAGCCAAAAACAGAGGAAAGTGTGCTGATAAATCCGTCGCAGGCTATAGAGCCGGAGGTTTCCTTTAAAGTAGCGTCCCTGCCAAGTCCGGTAGAGGCTAAAGCTGAGGTGTCACCAATAGTTTCTGTAGCTGAAACAAGAAAGATAAGGGTTACTGAAACAATGGCGTTTATGTTGAATTCAGGCTTAAAAGGAACAAGAGTCGGAAGGGCTGCAATAGAGGTGTTGCTAAGTGCGGATAAATCCACTACACCCATAAATATTGCCACAATATAGCCTACAATAAGTCCAAATAATACAGAAAGCTGTTTCCAGAAGGATTTAGCAAATATGTTAAATATAATGCAGCAAAGAAGAGTAATTGTACCTAAAATCCAATGTGTTTTTGCACCAAAGCTGTCACTGCCACTGCCACCACCGAAGGATGAAGCACCAACTGACAAAAGTGAGAAACCAATAGCTGTTACTACACTTGCTGCAACAACGGGAGTAATAAGCTTAATCCAATATTTTGCAAACAGTCCCAGTATTCCCTCAATAATACCACCTATTAAAACAGCACCTACAATAGTGTTGTATCCATAGGTAGGACCAATGTAGCAAAATACAGAAACAAAGGTAAAGCTAATACCCATAACAATAGGAAGCCCTGAACCAATTCTCCATATAGGAAAAAGCTGAATAAGAGTACCAATACCGGCAATAATCATAGCACTTTGAATAAGCATTGCCTGTTCCTTAGAGGAAAGCCCACTGGCAGCAGCTACAATAGAAATAGGAGCTATATTTGCAACAAACATAGCCAATATGTGCTGTAGACCAAAGGGAATAGCCTGACCTACAGAAATTTTACCATCAATATGGTATAAATTACTTGTTAGATTTTTAGATTTATTCTTCATAATGTAAATTCCTTTAAGATAAAATTTAATTATTTCTAAACTCAATAGTCCCATTAGCAGCGTCCATACTCTCCACTATAGCAAGTGACTCCAAATGGTAGCCAAGATTTCTAATAATTCTGCCACCAGACTGGAAGCCCTTTTCAACTGCTATTCCAATCCCCTCAACTGTCGCACCGGCAGAAGCAGCAATAGAAATAAGTCCCTGTAAGGCACAACCATTTGCAAGGAAATCATCAATAATAAGTACATGGTCATCAGGACCTAAGAATTTTTTAGAAACAATTACTTGATTTTTGCATTTATGTGTAAAGGATTCAACTTCAGCAATATACATTTCACCTTCTATATTAATGCTCTTTGATTTTTTTGCAAAAACAACAGGTGCATTAAAATATTTTGCAACTATACAGGCAATACCAATGCCAGAGGCTTCTATAGTAAGTATTTTGTTAATAGGCCTGCCTTCAAATCTGCGTTTAAATTCTGCACCCATTTGTTCAAATAAGTTAATGTCCATCTGGTGATTAAGAAAGCTGTCCACCTTTAATACATTGCCCTCCTTAACAATACCGTCCTTTAAAATTCTTTCTTCTAAAAAATTCATTTTCTTTCTCCTTGATGTTTCATTGAAATTTACAACTTATTTTATAAGGTATCAAATTTTCTGCAATATTACAAGATAAATTAGGGAATTGTAAAAAATTATAATTATATATTTGAACTAATCCAAACAGCAGAATATTTAACATCATTTTTTAAATGATAATAGTTATCAATTAAGTTATTGAAATATATTTTATGATATGTTACTATATGGATGGTTAGTTAAAGCTAACTTTCGTTAAGTAAATCGCTTGGTCTCCATAAAAAATAAGTATTGTTATTTGCTGGGAAGGAATAAATCCTTCCCGGCTGGAGAACATATTACTGAAGGACTATGAAAGGAAATAAAAGTATGAATTATTTAGAAATTGAAAAAGTAATTGGCAGAGAAATATTGGACTCAAGAGGAAATCCAACAGTAGAGGCTGAGGTATATTTAGCAGACGGAACTATTGGTCGTGGCTGTGCACCTAGTGGAGCATCTACAGGAGAATTTGAAGCTCTTGAGCTTAGAGATGGTGATAAAGCAAGATACTTAGGCAAGGGCGTAACAAAGGCAGTAAACAATATTAATACAATTATAAATGATGTACTTGTTGGAAAGGATGCTTCAGATATTTATGCTGTTGATAAGGCAATGATAGAAGCAGACGGAACAAAGGACAAGTCAAACCTTGGAGCAAATGCTATATTAGCAGTTTCTATAGCCGCAGCAAGAGCAGCAGCTATGTCCCTAGACATTCCACTATACAGATTTTTGGGTGGAATTTCAGGAAATAGATTACCAGTTCCTATGATGAACATTATTAATGGTGGCGCACACGCAGCTTCGAGTGGACTTGACACACAGGAATTTATGATAATGCCTGTAGGAGCTGCTTCATTTAAAGAATGTCTTAGATGGTGTGCAGAGGTATTCCATAACCTTGCAGCTATTTTGAAGGAAAAAGGACTTGCTACATCCGTAGGTGATGAAGGTGGTTTTGCACCAGCACTTGCTTCAGATGAGGAGGCTATTGAAACTATTATAGAGGCTATTAAAAAAGCTGGCTATGAACCTGAAAAAGATTTTATGATTGCTATGGACGCTGCTTCTTCAGAATGGAAGAGTGAAAAGGGCAAAGGCTTCTACAAGCTTCCAAAGGCAAAAACAGAATATACAGCAGAAGAATTAGTTGAGCATTGGGTTAAGCTTTGCGAAAAATATCCAATTATCTCTATTGAAGATGGCCTTGATGAAGAAGATTGGGAAGGCTGGCAGAAGCTTACAGAAAGATTAGGCGACAAGGTTCAGCTTGTAGGCGATGACTTATTCGTTACAAATACAGAAAGACTTGCAAAGGGAATAGAACTTAAAGCTGGTAATGCTATTTTAATTAAGTTAAATCAGATTGGTTCTGTATCAGAAACTCTTGAAGCGATAAAAATGGCACACAAGGCAGGATATACAGCTATTTCCAGCCACCGTTCAGGTGAAACAGCAGATACAACAATAGCAGATTTAGCAGTTGCTTTAAATACCTGCCAGATTAAAACAGGCGCACCAAGCCGTAGTGAAAGAGTTGCCAAGTACAATCAGCTTCTTAGAATTGAAGAAGAATTGGGCAATAGTGCAGTATATCCTGGAATTAAGGCATTTAATGTTAAAAGATAGGATATTTGGTTGAACAGGTAATATATATAAGACTGTATGGTGAACACTATACAGTCTTTTTATATAGGCAATTATTACATCAGTAAATATAAGCTGTTTATTTTAACAGGCTTGGCTTAAATTTTAATATATTGGGGATATAAAATAAATGGGTTCGGGATATAAGTTAATGTAGAAAAAGAATATAAATAGTGTTAAAATATGTGTGTGGTTGCTACTTTTTATGAGAAATTACATTATTAATAGCTAATAAGCAATATTAGCTGCAATGTAGAAATAATATAAAACCAGATTAAACAAAAAGGAGACAGTTATGTTAGAATTTAAATATGATACACAGTTATTAATAGAAGGCACAGATCTTGATGAGGATGCAATTAACGATTACTTTACAGAAAACTTTAAGGGTGACTGCTTATTAGCAGTAGGTGACGAGGAGCTTATTAAAATTCACTTCCATACCAATGAGCCTTGGAAGGTATTAGAGTATTGCTCAACTCTTGGAGAAATTTACGATATTGTAGTAGAAGATATGGACAGACAGTCGAGAGGACTTAAAGGCTAATAATGACAGAGTTAGAGCTATATTACAACAAATTCAACGAGGATAAGCGACTTACCAGAAGACACGGATATGTAGAGTTTGTTACATCAATGAAATATATACATAAGTATTTAGAAAAGTTTAATAATCCTAAAATACTAGATATAGGAGCTGGAACAGGAAGATATTCTGTTGCATTAGCTGATGAAGGTTATGATGTTACAGCAGTAGAATTGGTTAAGTATAATCTGGGTATACTTAAGAAGAAAAACAGTAGTGTAAAGGCATATCAGGGCAATGCTACAAAGCTGTCAAGGTTTGAGGACGAAAGCTTTGATTTAACACTTCTTTTTGGTCCGATGTATCACCTTTATTCCCATGAGGATAAGCTGAAGGCATTAAATGAGGCTAAAAGGGTGACAAAAAAGTGTGGAATTATTTTAGTTGCATATGTAATGAATGAATACAGTGTTATTACATATGGCTTTAAGCAAAATAATATTAAAGAATGTATGGAAAACAACAAATTAACAAAGGATTTCCATACAATATCCTCAAAAGAAGATTTGTACGATTATGTACGAATTGAGGATATAAACAAGCTAAACGAAGAAGCAGGACTTGAAAGAGAAATTATTATTTCAGCAGACGGACCTGCAGATTATCTAAGACAGACCTTAAATGCAATGGATGATGAAGCCTACAGGCTGTTTATTGAATATCATCTGGCTACCTGTGAAAGATATGAGTTAATAGGTGCGGCTGCACATACTGTTGATATTCTTAGAAGATAAATACAAGGCTGCATAGTTATTATATGAAAGAACAGCCGATATAAATATAATTAATTATTATGTAAAAAAAGGAGAAGCGTATGGTTAGGCATATTATATTATGGAAAATCAAAGATGAAATATCTGCCGAGGAAAAGGAAAAGATAAAGCTTGGTGTAAAGGAAGGCTTAGAGGGTCTTTATGGAAAAATCGAAGGCTTAAATAAAATTAAAGTAGTAACAAATGGACTTGCTTCATCAAATGCTGATTTAATGCTGGATTCAGAGTTTGTGGATGAAGCTGCCTTAAAAGCATATAGTACAAATCCATTGCATGTTAAGGTGGCAGACAATAATGTCAGACCTTTTATGCAGGTAAGAATGTGCTTGGATTTTACAGAATAATCTGAGGAGATAATATATGGAGAAAGACAACGCCAAAAAGAGTGTCGCTAAAAGACATGAAGAACAGACAAAGGAAAAGGAAGTAGAAAAGCTGCTTATTGAAGTGGAATCCCTGCTTACAAAACCAGAAAAATGTCTGTGTGGTGAAGATTACGAATATATAGGGCTCGGGGTTTATAAATGTCCCAGATGTAAAAGTGTATTCAAAAATGAATATGGCAGAGTACGAGATTTTGTAGATGAATATGGTACAAATTACAATATGGTTGAAATTGCAGAAAGGACAAAGGTGTCCAAAAGGCTAATTGATCTTTTTGTAAAAGATGGCAGATTTGATACTGTAAAAAAACAAAAGAAATGCAGAATCTGCCACAGCCCTATTAGCAAGGGAATATATTGCAATAGATGTGCCTTAAGACAAATAAAGGATGAAATGGATAGTGACAGAAGGAGAAATATAACAGGAGTAATGAAGCAGGATCAGGATATGAAGGGCGAAATGCACTTCATTAACAAAAACAATTTATAAGGAATTATAAGATTATTTGAAAGAAGGATAAATCAATGATAGCAGAAAAAATGAAAGGCTTCGTAAACAATAATTCAGCAATTAGAGCTATGTTTGAGGAGGGAAACAGACTTGCCTCTATTTATGGTAGAGATAAGGTTTTCGACTTTAGCCTGGGCAACCCAAATGTTGCTGCACCTGAAAAGCTAAATGAATCAATAAAAGAGGTATTAGACAATGAAAGCAGTACCTTTGTTCATGGCTATATGAGTAATGCTGGTTATGAGGATGTTAGAGAAAAAATAGCCCAGTCATTAAACAAAAGATTTGCTACAAATTTTTCAAATAAAAATATTATTATGACCGTTGGAGCAGCAGGCGGCTTAAATGTAGCCTTAAAGACCTTGTTAAATCCAGAGGACGAAGTAATAGTATTTGCACCATATTTTTTAGAATATAGAGCATACATAAGCAACTATGATGGAAAAATAGTTGAGATTTCTCCAAATACAGAAAACTTTATGCCAAATATTGAAGAGCTTGCTAGTAAGGTAACACCAAAAACAAAGGCAGTAATTATTAACAATCCAAATAATCCTACAGGTGTTGTATACAGCGAAAAGGTTATTAAGGAAATTGTAGCTGTACTAGAGGAAAAACAGCGGGAATTAAATACAGAAATTTATTTAATTTCTGATGAGCCATACAGAGAATTGGCATATGATGGTGTAGAGGTTCCATATCTTACAAAATACTATAAAAATACTATAGTTGGATATTCATATAGTAAGTCATTATCATTGCCAGGAGAAAGAATAGGCTACCTTGTAATTCCTAGCGAAATGCCTGATTATGAAAATGTATTTCAGGCTGCTTCAATAGCAAACAGAATATTAGGTTTTGTTAACGCTCCTTCACTTATGCAAAGAGCAGTAGCAAAGGTGCTTGATGAAAAGACAGATATTGATTACTATGACAGAAATAGACAGACACTATACGAGGCCTTGAAAAAATTGGGCTTTGAATGTATAAAGCCAGAGGGTGCTTTTTATCTGTTTATGAAAACACCAGTTGAGGAAAAGGATTTTTGTGATATGGCAAAGAAATACAACCTTTTATTAGTTCCAGGCTCATCCTTTGCATGCAAGGGTTATGTAAGAATTGCATATTGCGTTTCCTACGAAACTATAGTAAACTCAATACCAGCTTTTGAAAAGCTTGCAAAAGAATGTAAATTGGTGTAGCTGAAAGGAAAATCCAAATGAAACCATGGGAAAATAATATTAGAAAAGTAGTCCCATATGTGGCAGGTGAACAGCCAAACAAGCCTAATATGGTAAAGCTTAATACAAATGAATGTCCATATCCACCAGCACCAAAGGTTAAGCAGGTGCTTGAAAATATTGACATAAACAAATTCAGATTATATCCAGATACAATGGCTGCCCCACTTGTAGAGGCATTGTCAGCCTTTTATAAGGTTGATAGGGATATGATATTTGTTGGTGTTGGCTCTGATGATGTATTAGCAAATGCTTTTTTGACATTTTTTAATTCAGATAAGCCAATATTATTTCCAAATATCACCTATTCCTTTTATCCGGTGTGGGCAGACTTATATAAAATACCTTATAAGACACCTAAGCTTGATGAAAACTTTCACATTGTTAAAGAGGATTACTACGAGGAAAACGGTGGTGTAATATTCCCAAATCCAAATGCACCTACCTCACTTATGGAAAGTCTTGATACTATAGAGGATATAGTAAAGAAAAACCAAAATTCAGTAGTTATTATTGATGAGGCATATGTAGACTTTGGAGGTGTTAGTGCATTACCACTGGTAGAAAAATATGAAAATTTACTTGTAGTACAGACCTTTTCAAAATCCCGTTCTATGGCAGGAATGAGAATAGGCTTTGCAATAGGAAACAAAAATCTTATTAAAGCTATGAATGATGTGAAGTTTTCTACTAATTCATACACAATGAATTATACTGCTATTATGGCAGGCGCAGAAGCTGTAAAGGATAAAGCTTATTTCGATACTATAAGAGCAAAAGTTATAGATACAAGAGAAAAAACGAAGAAAAGATTACTTGAAAGAGGCTTTATATTCCCTGATTCTAAAACCAACTTTATTTTTGCAACTAACAAAAATATTGATATTACAGGAATGTTTGAATTCTTGCGTGAAAAGGATATCTATGTAAGACATTGGAATACACCAAATATAAAAGATTATGTGAGAATTACTATAGGAACTGACGAAGAAATGGATATATTTTTCAAATATGTAGATGAATATTTAAAGGAGAATAGTTAAATGTTAATTAAAGTAATTGGTGGATTTTTAATGGCACTGGCAGATAGTGTGCCAGGTGTTTCAGGTGGTACTATAGCATTCCTTATGGGTTTGTATGATGACTTTATTAATTCACTTAATAATATTGTGTCAAAGGATAAGGAAAAAAGAAAAAAAGCAATAGTGTTTCTTCTAAAACTTGGAAGTGGCTGGATTGTAGGTATGGCACTGGCTGCCATAGTTATAAAGGCTGTATTTGAAAAACATATATATGCAATAAGCTCCTTGTTTATGGGCTTTATTGTATTTGCAATTCCTCTTATTATTTATGAGGAGAAGGATTCCTTTAAGGGCAAATATCAAAATAGTATATTTGCATTATTTGGAATTGCAATAGTAGTATTAGTTACTTACCTTTCAACCCATGTTACAGGAATAAATGATTTGTCTGTATCAAACCTTACCTTTGGAAATGGTGTATTTTTATTTATTGGTGCTATGTGTGCCATATCAGCAATGGTATTGCCCGGAATTTCAGGCTCTACAATAATGCTGGTGTTTGGTATTTATCAGGCTATTATGAGTGCAATTTCAGGATTTTTACATTTACAGTTTACTTATGTACCTGCATTATTTATATTTGGCTTGGGTATAATTGCTGGCGTCCTTACAGTAGTAAAGGGACTAAAATACTTACTTGAAAAGCATCGTTCAGTTATTATGTATGTTATTATTGGTATGATGTTAGGCTCATTTTATGCAATTATTATGGGACCAACCTCTCTTAAGGAAAATCCACAGCCAGCACTTTCCTTTGAAACCTTTAATATTTGGTTTTTTATTATAGGTGGAATTGTTATTTTAGGTATTCAGGGATTAAAAAAAGTATTTAATGGAAAGACTAATTAACAAATATTATCAATAGAGCAAATACTCATTGACAAAAAATATAAAAGGTTAGATATTATTAACTGAAGTTAGTAGTATCTAACCTTTCTTAATATAATAAAAGAGGTTATGTTCTAATTGTAAAGGAGGTATTATGAGTAAAGAAGTTCTAGAAATGGCAGCAAAAATGGGATTTCGAGAGATTGAAACAAAATTGATTTTACAATGCAGCCCTTTTATAGTAGGTCTTCGCCCATCAAGTCTTTTAATAATTCCCACTGATGAATATGAAGCATTAGTAGGAATATTAGAAAATACAAGTATTGAACATAAGGTATTGCTGGGAAATTTTGAAAAAATAGTTGTATTACTATATGATGTGGAAAGACTAGAACAATATTTAATGGCAGAAAAAACAAAAAGATTATTGTTTGAGTTAGGCTATAAAAAAACAAATGTATCTTATGTTATAAATAAATTTATAGAAAGATACAAAAAATATAATATTGATAAAAGTGATTTTCCACACGAAATGGGCATTGTATTAGGGTATCCAGTTGAAGATGTAGAAGGCTTTATTAAAAATGAAGGAAGGAATTTCTTATACTCAGGATATTGGAAGGTGTATGAAAATATAGAGGAGAAAAAGAGAATATTTAGAAAATTTGAAAAAGCAAGAGATAGTCTTATGGTATTGTTTGCAAATGGAATAAATGTAAAAGATATTATTAACATCTATAATCAAAAAATAGCAGTATAGGAGGCAATTATCTATGGAAAAGATTTATGTTGTATTCTGGTCACAGTCAGGGAATACAGAAAGTATGGCAAATGCAGTAGGAGAAGGAATTACAGAGGCAGGAAAGGAAGCAGTTGTAGTAAATGTTTCTGATATATCTGCTGACGAATTAGCACAGGGAAATGTTTTTGCAATGGGTTGTCCAGCAATGGGAGCAGAGGTTTTAGAGGAATCAGAAATGGAGCCTTTTGTTGAAGAACTGGAAAGTAAGGTATCAGGAAAAACTATAGGTTTATTTGGCTCATATGGCTGGGGTGATGGTGAATGGATGCGTGATTGGACAGATAGAATGACAAATCAGGGAGCAACTGTAGTTGACGGAGAAGGTGTTATTTGTCAGGATGCACCAGATGATGATGCAATAGAAAAGTGCAAGGAATTAGGCAGAAAATTAGCTGGTATATAAAATAGTGTATAGAGCAGGAGTGATAAATTTTGTCAATATATTAAAAATTGGTGTAATATTGACAGAAAATTATAAAAATGTTACTATCTAGACAGATGGGTGCATCATTTATCAGATATGATGGAGTTGATGTACAAATAGAAGATATGGCAAACTATTAGTGATAGTAGGACGCAAAGCCTAGGAATCTATATTTGTTAGATAGTCCGGTTGCAATAAATAAAATATTTATTGTAACCTTTTTTGTTATAATTTTTGATTTTGTATAACACCAGGAAGAAACAGAAGGTATGGAAAAATATGAGTAAAAAGAGGATTATTTTAAAAAAAATAAGAATTAACTTATTAACAGTCGTAATAATAACATTATATATGTCACTTTGTATGATGTATGTTAGTAATCTGTTGCGTGAAAATTCTGATGAAATGGGCGGTTATGTTATTAGCGACTATGCTAACAGCGAGGAAGGCAGCATTAAAATCTATAAAACTATTCTAAGTCTTTGTACCCAGTTTATTTATGAAAAACAGGAGCAGGGAGCAGGCGTAACAGAAATAAAGGAGGGCTTATATCCATATCTTAATGGTATATCCAGCTTAGTTGATAAAGGTGATATTGAGGTGTATGGAATTGTAGAGGGACAGATAATATCAAATAATCCAGAACTGGAGGATTTTCCAGGGTATGATTATAAAAATACAGTATGGTATAAGGAGGGAATGGAGGCAGATGGAGGGATAATATTCACAGATGTATATAATGATGTGAGAACAGGAAGAAAAAATGTAACTATAGCAAAACGGGTAGACAAATCTGATAGTATATTGGCTATAGATGTATACATAGATGAAATAACAGACCAATTAGATTTTGGGGAACTGCCTGCTGGTGTGACCTACTATTTATGCGATAGAGATGGAAAAATAATATATTTTAAGGCAGAAAACTATAAAGAGGATAAGGATTATCAGGGGTTTGTTGATAGCTTTTACCAGCAAATAAAGGATAATACATTACCGGATGTAGTTAGGGATATAGATGGAAGCAGAAAAAATATATATTACCATAGATTGGAAAATGGCTGGGTTGCTGTGCTTACAACCCCTTATAGTAATATATTTCACGGAATAAGTAATTTATATATAGTTATCTTCTCAGTATTTTCTCTTGGGGTTTTAAGTGTAACAATAATGGCATTTAGAGATTATATAAATGATAAGAAGCGGGAAAAGCTGGAAAATGAAAAAAAGAAAGTGGAATATGCAGCACATATTTATGAAAAGGCAACTAATAGTCTGGCAGTATCCTATAGGGAGATATATTATTTGGACTTATTAACAGGTACTTATAGAATGGTGTATCCTGAACTAAATAGTGAAAATGAGATAGGTGACTATAAAGAGGCAGTGGATAAGCATTTATTTAGTGGAAGAATTAAAAATGAAAATGCTGAGGAGGTATTGTCTTTTTTAAGTATAGAAAATATAGTTAAGGAATTATTGCATAAAGATTCCATAGAGATTAAATATAAAAGACAATCCGTTGGAAATGAAAGTGAATATGAATGGTGTTTAAACACCATTACTATAGCAGACCGTGATAATGAAAATAAGCCTGTTAGTGCAACCTTAGCTATAAGAAGTATTGAGATAATGATTAAGGAGGAGAAGGATAGACAAGAACTTTTAAAAATGGCAGCAAAGAGAGCTGAAATTGCAAATAAGGCAAAAAGTGACTTTTTATCCAGAATGTCCCATGACATAAGAACTCCTATAAATATAATTCTGGGAATGACGGCAGTAGCTACAATGAATATAGATAATAAGGAAAAGGTAAAGGATTCCTTAAAAAAAATCTCAATGTCTGGTAAGCATTTACTTGCTCTTATTAATGATGTTTTAGATATGTCAAAAATTGAAAATGGTCAGGAACAGTTATGCGAGGACAAATTTGAAATTATAGAGGTATTAGAGAGCATAATATCACTATTTCAAAATCAGTTACAGGAGAAAAATATGACTGCAGATTTTACTGTAAAAAGACTTATAAATAATAGTGTAATAGGTGATGAAAGAAGATTACAGCAAATATTTGTCAATATTATTGGAAATGCAGTGAAATTTTCAAATACCTCCGGAAACATACAAATATCTGTTGAGGAAAAGGATTCAGGCATTTCAAGCAAGGGATATTATCAGTTTGTTTTCGAGGATAATGGAATAGGTATGGATAGGAAATTCATAGAAAGAATTTTTGAACCTTTTGCCAGAGCTGATGAAAGTGGAGCTACTGAAGGCACAGGGCTTGGTATGGCTATTGCTATAAATATTGCAAAGCTTATGGGTGGAGATATTGAGGTTGAAAGCACTTTAGGTAAAGGCTCAAGGTTTAAAGTTGATGTGTACTTAAAAATTAATAAAGAACAACCTGAGGAAATAAAGGAAAAGGATGATGAAATATCTAATTATACTAAGAATAATTATTCTGGTAAGAGAGTTTTATTAGTTGAAGACAATGAGTCAAATATAGAAATAGGAAAGGAATTATTAGGAGTAGTAGGTATTCAGGTGGAGGTAGCGGAAAATGGCGAAAAAGCAATAGAAAAAATAATAGAAAGTGAAGAAAACTATTTTGATATTATTTTTATGGATATACAAATGCCAGTTATGAATGGCTATGAGGCTACAAGGATAATCAGAAAAATGCAAAGAGAGGATATGAAAAATATTCCTATTATAGCAATGTCAGCCTATGCTTTTTCTGATGACTTAAAAAAAGCAAAGGAAGCGGGAATGACAGGCAGTATATCTAAGCCTGTTGAAGTATCAAAATTAAATAAATTACTTTACACGCTGTTGCGGCAAATATAGACTTTATTTTTTTAGTGTGATAATATTACCTTGCTTTGCATTATATCTCTGGCTCCAGATTGGAATGCCCACAGAATGTTAGAGAGAAATTTGAAGAACAGGCAGAAAATAGATAATATGAATCAAGAATTTATGAAGGAAAAACCGGTAATGCCATTGGTAATATCAATGGCATTGCCTATGACTATCTCAATGTTAGTAAATGCCTTGTATAACATTGTAGATAGCTATTTTGTGGCTAAAATAAGTGATGATGCAATGACTGCCTTATCGCTTGTTTATCCAGTACAAAATATTGTAAATGCAGTAACAGTTGGCTTTGGCATAGGAATAAATGCTGTTATTGCGTTTTATCTGGGCGCAAAAAAGGAGCATATAGCAAATATTTCAGCTTCACTAGGAATGTTATTTAATATTATCCACGGTATTTTACTTACTGTTGGCTGTATTTGCATTATTCCGTATTTTTTGCAAGCCTTTACAAAAAATTCAAATGTAATAGATTTAGGTATCAGATATTCAAATATTGTGTTTGCGTTTTCAATACCAATATCAATATCTATAAGCTTTGAGAAAATATTTCAGGCAGTAGGCAGAATGAAGGTATCAATGATTTGTATGATGCTTGGCTGTATTATAAATATTGTTTTAGACCCTTTGTTAATATTTGGTATAGGCTTCTTTCCAAAGCTTGGAATAGAGGGTGCTGCTATAGCTACCGGAATAGGACAGCTTGCAACCTTGGCAGGTTATATTATTATATATATTGTCAGACCAATACCTGTAAAGATTAGCAGAAGGTATGTAAGGGCAAATAAGACATTGACAAAGAAAATATATGCCATAGGTATACCAGCCACACTTAATATGGCACTTCCATCTCTTCAGGTTTCAGTATTAAATGGTATTTTATCCGGCTTTTCAGACGGTTATGTGCTGGTGCTGGGTGCATACTATAAGCTGCAGACTTTCCTATATTTAACTGCCAATGGTGTAGTACAGGGTATGAGACCGATTTTAGGATATAATTATGGTGCTGGGGAAATGAAAAGAGTTAGGGGAATATTTAATGCTGCACTTAAAATTATTGCAGGTGTAATGGTAATAGGAACAATACTTTGTCTTACTATACCAGATGTGCTGATTGGTTTGTTTACAGATAATATGGAAACCATTAATATTGGAAAAGAAGCAATAAGACTTATTAGCATAGGCTTTATTGTTTCTGCTGTTTCAGTAACAGTATCCGGTGCCTTAGAGGGCTTAGGCAAGGGAAAGGAGTCATTAGCAATATCTTTATTGAGATATATTATAATAATGCTTCCTTGTGCCTTTGTACTCAGCAGGGTGCTTAATTCTACTGGTGTATGGTTGTCCTTTGGAATAACAGAGTTTTTAGTAGCAGCCTTTTCAGTAATATTATATTACAATACATTAAAGAAGCAAAAAATACAGGGAACACAGTAGGTGAATTATGAAGCTGCAAAAGTTATATAGTTATACAAGAAAAGCAATAGACGATTACGAAATGATAAATGAGGGGGATAAAATTGCCATAGGCATTTCGGGGGGAAAGGATAGCCTGACTCTACTTTATGCCCTTAGTGGTATGAGAAGGTTTTATCCAAAAAAATATGAATTAGCTGCAATATCGGTAGACTTGGGACTGGGTATACAGAATATGGACAAAATAAAAGAGCTGTGTGACAGCTTAGAAGTTCCTTTTTATATAGAAAAGACAGAAATTGGAAATATAGTTTTTGATATTAGAAAAGAGAAAAATCCTTGTTCCTTATGTGCGAAAATGCGGAAGGGAGCGCTTAATAATAAAGCCTTAGAACTAGGCTGTAATAAAATAGCATATGCTCATCATAAGGACGATATTATAGAAACTATGATGATGTCATTTATATATGAAGGCAGAATTAATTCCTTTGCACCTGTTACACATCTTGAAAAGACAGGGCTTTATGTGCTTAGACCAATGATGTATGTAAGTGAGGCAGAGGTAATTGGCTTTAAAAACAAATATCAGCTGCCCGTTGCAAAAAATCCCTGCCCGGTAGACGGACACACAAAGAGAGAATATATTAAAAAGCTTATAAGTGAAATAAATAAGGAAAATCCAGGAGTAAAGGAGAGAATGTTTACAGCTATTTCGGCTACTTTTCATAAATAAGGGGTGTGAAAAAAAGTTTATATTTTTTTTATAAAATAATTAGCACTCACCTCTTGACAGTGCTAACAAGAAGTGATATTTTATGCTTACAAGAAAACCACAAACATATTAAAATTTGTTTGAGAAGGAGGAGCATATGAACATCAACAAATTTACACAAAAGTCACTAGAAGCAATAAATAATTGTGAGAAGCTTGCATATGAATTTGGCAATCAAGAGATTGATCAGGAACATTTGCTCTTTTCACTAGCAAATCAAGATGATGGTCTGATTGGCAAAATGATAGAGAAAATGGGACTAGACTTAAATTCTTTTAAGAATTCAGTTAAAAATCTTATAGATAAAAAACCAAAGGTGCAAGGAGGAGATTTGCGTATAAGTAACGACTTAAATCGTGTACTTATTTCAGCAGAGGACGAGCTAAAGCAGTTTAACGATGACTATGTATCAGTTGAACATTTAATGCTTGCACTTATTAAATATCCAAATAAGGCTATAAAGGAGCTTTTCAAAAACTACAATATTACAAAGGATAATTTCCTTAAGGCATTAGCAGATGTAAGAGGAAATCAGAGAGTTACCTCGGACAATCCAGAGGATACCTATGATACTCTTACAAAGTATGGTGTTGACTTAGTTGAAAGAGCCAGACAGCAAAAGCTTGACCCGGTTATTGGCAGGGACAGCGAAATAAGAAATGTTATCAGAATTCTTTCAAGAAAGACTAAAAACAATCCTGTACTTATAGGTGAGCCTGGTGTTGGTAAAACAGCAGCAGTCGAGGGTCTGGCACAGCGTATTGTACAAGGCGATGTACCAGAGGGACTTAAGGATAAAATTATTTTCGCACTGGATATGGGCGCATTAGTTGCAGGCGCTAAGTATAGAGGCGAATTTGAAGAAAGACTTAAGGCTGTACTGGAAGAGGTCAAAAAGTCAGAAGGAAAAATTATTCTGTTTATTGATGAGCTGCATACTATTGTTGGCGCAGGTAAAACAGACGGAGCTATGGACGCAGGCAATATGTTAAAGCCAATGCTTGCAAGAGGCGAGCTTCATTGTATTGGTGCTACAACCCTTGATGAATATAGAAAGTATATTGAAAAGGACCCTGCTTTGGAAAGAAGATTTCAGCCTGTATTGGTAGATGAGCCTACAGTTGAGGATACTATTTCAATTCTTAGAGGATTAAAGGAAAGATATGAGGTGTTCCATGGTGTTAAGATAAACGATGGCGCATTAGTTTCAGCAGCAGTGCTTTCAAACCGGTATATAACAGATAGATTTTTACCTGATAAGGCTATTGACCTGGTAGATGAAGCCTGTGCTATGATTAAGACAGAGCTGGATTCTATGCCAACAGAGCTGGATGAGCTTAGAAGAAAGGTAATGACGCTGGAAATTGAGGAAGCAGCCTTAAAGAAGGAAACTGATAATCTTAGTAAGGAAAGATTAGAGGACCTTCGTAAAGAGCTGGCAGAAATGCGGGATGAGTTTAAGAATAAAAAGGCATTATGGGAAAATGAGAAGTCCTCAGTTGAAAATCTTAGTAAAATAAGAGAGGAAATTGAAAAGGCTACTCAGGAAATGAATATAGCCAAAAGAGAATATAATCTTGAAAAGGTTGCAGAAATCCAGTATGGTAAGCTGCCAGAATTGAACAGAAAACTGAAAGAGGAAGAAGACAAAATTAAAAATAAAGATTTGTCACTTATTAGAGAATCTGTTACTGAGGAAGAAATTGCAAAAATTATTTCAAGATGGACTGGTATTCCTGTTACAAAATTAAATGAAACAGAAAGAAGTAAAACACTTAATCTGGCTAAGGAGCTTCATAAGAGAGTAGTAGGTCAGGATGAGGGTGTAGAAAAGGTAACAGAAGCTATTATCAGGTCAAAGGCTGGTATTAAAGACCCTACAAAGCCTATTGGTTCCTTCCTGTTCTTAGGTCCTACAGGTGTAGGTAAAACAGAGCTTGCAAAATCACTTGCAGAAAGCCTGTTTGATAATGAACAGAATATGATTCGTATTGATATGTCCGAGTACATGGAGAAACATAGTGTATCCAGACTTGTAGGAGCACCTCCGGGATATGTAGGCTATGATGAGGGTGGACAGCTTACAGAGGCAGTCAGAAGAAAACCATATTCAGTTGTATTGTTTGATGAAATAGAAAAGGCACACCCTGATGTATTTAATATTTTGCTGCAGGTACTTGATGACGGTAGAATTACAGACTCACAAGGAAGAACAGTAGATTTTAAGAACACAATTATTATTCTTACATCAAACATTGGTTCATCATATTTGTTAGATGGTATTGATGAAAATGGAAATATAAATAGTGAAGCTGAAAATATGGTAATGACACAGCTTAGAAATTCCTTCAGACCAGAGTTTTTAAACAGATTAGATGAAATTATTATGTTTAAGCCTCTTACAAAGGATAATATTGGCGGCATTGTAGATTTGCTTATTGCAGATATTAATAAGCGTCTTGCTGATAAGGAATTAAAAATTGCTCTTACAGATAAGGCAAAAGACTTTGTAATTGAGTCTGCATATGATGTTTCTTATGGTGCAAGACCTCTTAAGAGATATTTACAAAAGCATATAGAAACCTTAGCCGCAAGAGAAATTTTAGCTGATAAGGTAAAGACAGGAGATACAATGGTAGTTGATGTGGAAAATGGAGAATTGGTTATAAAAATAGCTTAATTGTAGAAATATAATGTAAGGGGTGATGTTGGAAAAAGTGTCCTTTTATGTTACAATTATCCTATGTTTTAAGGTTAAGTTGTGATTAAATCATGCAATAAAAGGAGAAAAAGGTAGATGGAGATGATTAGCTTATTATATCCGGAGGGTTATTCCGATTACGAAAAGGATTGCTTTACAGATTTTGATTTTATTTCAAACCTGGGTATTGACGGTCTTATTTTTTTAAAAAGAGAAAGCTTTTTAGGAATACCCAATTTGGAACTTAAAAATTATTTTACAAAAAATCCAGAGGTAATTAAGTACAGAGTAGATGTTGTGGAGGATATTGTAAATCATAGGGAAATATATGATACCTTTGTTAAGGCAGTCCCTCTTATTCAAAACATATGCGATATGAGGAAGGCTACAAATCAATGCGATATGACAACAGAAAGTAATTTGTTTTCAGTTAAAATTCTTGAAATGTATGTAGAAATTATTGATATGCTAGGCGAGAGTCTGCTTAAGTATCAGGTAAAGTCAAAGGGCATTAAAAGCTTTCAGGATATTGTCAGAAAAAGATATGAAAGTGAGGAATTTAATACCTTAAAAAAAGAAATTGAAAAAATGGAAACAAATATTGGTAATATAAAAAGTATTACTATTGGTATTAATATGGACGGCTCCTTGCAGGCAAGAGAGGCAGGGGTAGTTTCTATTAATACAAAAGAATATAAAAATGGAAGTATTGTAGACAAGCTGCTTGGAAAGGGTGGACAGGACAGCTTTACCTGTATGGCTAGCCTTAGCTCAATTTTAAAAACTTTGGATAAGCATGACCAGTTGGCATTTAAGTCATCTATTGATTATTGCCTTAACCAGATTTTCAGAAAAAATATAAGAAATTTTGAGCCGCTTATTAATAAATATTTTGCAGGAAGCACAGATTTTCTGGTAGGTGTATTAAATGACCTTAGATTTTTAAATGCTGCTATGAAATTTATTTTTGATATGCTGGATAAGGGCTATAGTATGTGTAAGCCAGAGCTGGCAGAGGTTAAGGAAAAGAAGTGTACCTTAATAGGTGCCTATAACCCAATGGTTGTAATTAAAGTGCCAGACTCAGATATTGTAACTAATGATTTTGAGTTTGATGAAAATGGACGCTTTTATATAATTACAGGACCAAATCATGGTGGAAAGTCAGTATTTTTATATACAGTAGGAATGATTCAGGCACTATTCCAGCTAGGCTTATATGTACCGGCAAAGAGTGCAGTTATTAGTCCTGTAAACGGAATTTACACACATTTTCCGTCCTCTGACGAAAATAATTATGGAAAAGGCAGATTAGAGTTTGAGTGCGATAAGCTTAGCCGCATTTTAGACAAGGTAAATGAGGATAGCCTGCTTTTGTTAGATGAGGCATTTTCGTCAACATCGGGTCAGGAGGCATCCTATATTGCCAGCGAGGTTATTACAGCATTAGGAATAATAGGGCTTAGAGGACTTTTTGTAACTCATATCCACGATTTGCCTATGAAGCTTGAGGAGTTTAACAGCCATAAGGATAATAAAAGCAAGATTGATAATCTTGTTGCCACTATGGAGGACACCTCAAACGGAAAGCGAAGCTATAAGCTTGTCAGGACAACTCCAGACGGTTTAAGCTACGCAAGGGATATTGCAAAAAAATATGGACTGGAGCTTGATAAAATAATAAATAGGGAAAGGTAAAGAAGTAGAAAAAATAGAAAAAGAACTTATGGTATAAAGTCATAAGTTCTTTTTTACAAATTAGCTGCATTTATAACCATAGGCTGTAGGTTTTATAAGTAATCCACAGTAAATAAATCCTAATCCTTTAGTTTATAAGTTTTTTTAAATCCTCCGGTGTAAATACATAATTTTTATTACAGAAGTGGCAATTTACCTCAATATCCTTGCCTTCATTTATCATATCAGTAATTTCTTTTTTGCCAATACTAATAATAGCTTTTGTAACACGCTCTCTGCTACAGTTGCAGTTATATGCAGTAGGGATTGTATCGGTAATTTCTAAGTCCATATCACCAAGTACCTGGTTTAATATGTCCTCAGGTGACATACCACTATCTAAAAGGCTGGTAATAGAGGTAATTCCCTTAATCTTTGCTTCAAGGGCATCAATAACCTCATCTGAAGCAAAAGGCATAAGCTGGATAATAAAGCCGCCTGCCTGCCTTACAGTATTATTTTTGTTCATTAACACGCCTAAGGCAACAGAGGTAGGTACCTGCTCGCTGGTTGCAAAGTAATAAGTAAGGTCCTCGGCAATCTCACCGGTAATAAGTGAAACCTGTCCAGAATAAGGCTCTTTAAGACCAATATCCTTAATAACAGTAAGTGTACCATTACCAATAGCACCGCCTACATCAAATTTTCCAAAGAAATTTGGTGGATTTACAAAGGAAGGATTATTTACATAGCCCTTTACATTTGAAGCAGAGTCAGCAGTAACAGTAATGCCGCCAAGCGGACCATCTCCCTTTGCAATAAGTGTAAGAATATCAGAAGAATTTTTTAAAGTTGCACCCATCATAGAGGCAGCAGTAAGCATCCTTCCTAAACCAGCAGTAGCCACAGGACTGGTGTTGTGTATTTGTCTTGCGTGTTCAACTAAATCCTTTGTAGTTGCAGCGAATGCTCTGATTTGACCACCGGCTGCCATAGCTCTTATAATATAATCAGACATAATTATTTCCTTTCGTAACTTAATTTATTTTTTTACCCTGTTCCCTTGCGATAACATAAATTCTTTCGCTGGTAGAAGCTACAGGGTTGTGGGTAAAGGCATCATAGGCTGTAACAAAGCTAAGACCCCCTTCTTTTAAGGCAGCCTTGATTTCCTCCAGGGAATAAGCTCTTTGTATATGTGTTTCCTCGAATTTTTCATAAAGATTATCCAAGGTATCTTCACATTTTTCAAAGATAGTTAAATCATATTGATTTATATTAGTGTCTGTAAAAAATGTATTTTCCCATATAAAGCTGCTTTCTTTCCTGTTTTCAGCAATAGTACGGTCGCCAATCTGGGAATATTTGTAAATAGTATTTAGGTCAAATATAAATATACCCTCAGGGTCAAGATAATTGTTTACAAGTTTAAAAACCTCTATTAAATCCTCAGTGCTTGTAATATAGTTTATTGAATCACAAATACTTACAATAGCTCGTACAGTTCCATACAATTCAAAGGAACGCATATCCTGATTTAAATATAAAATGTCTAAATCGTTTTCGTATTTTTTGTCTAAGGCAATGTTTAGCATTTCATCAGAATTATCAATGCCAATCATATCGTAGCCTGCCTTAGCCAGTGGCTCAGTAATATTTCCTGTACCACAGCCTAAATCTAAAATAATGCCGTCATTTATATTATATTCTTTTAATAAATCTAAAACATAGGAACTCCATTTATCATAAGGAATGTTGTCCATAAATAAATCATAAACCGAAGCAAAGCCTGTATAGTATTTCATAATAGCCTCCGTAATCTGTTTTAGCCTATGATAACAGCTTTTAGAGTAAATTGCAATCTTGATTATTGTAGAACAATGCTATAGAATATTACCTGTAAAGCTTTATAATTAATTGAAAAATACAAGAAACTATAATTTTTAAATGAGTAGAGGATTATTCTAGAAAGGTTAAATTAATGAATAAAAATATAGTATATTCTCATATCAGAAGGACCAGTATGAAGCATCTGGTTATTTTTATACTGCCTTTAGCTTTTTTAATTACATTATTGTGCGTAATTCCTTTTGATGAGGTTTTCTTTAGTGAATATGTAGAGGATGCAGAAAAGGCAGTGTATGCTTATGAAAATGGAAAAACCTATGTAAGCATAAATCCTTCAAGTTTATATTATTCAGGATATGATTTAATGGTAGGAGATAAACATAAGGGTTCTTATTATTATGAAATAATAGATAATAAAAAGTGTATTTTCTTTTTGTTAGAAAATGATGCAGATGGGAAAAAAGTGGAACTTTCACAGGAACCAATACTGGTACGCTTTGAGCATACAGACAGCCTGTTTGATAATATGCTTAATTCGATGTCGGATGATATTAATTGGAACTATGAAGATTTATCTAAAATGACACCCGAAATTGTATTAGTACAGATGGATAGTAAAATATATCTGTATTATTTAGTGTTTATAGTATTAATTGCAAACATTGTATATTTTGCGTATGCAGTAATACATAATCTTTTGTGTATTGTATTCCCTGTGCTGCACCAATCTGTTAGAAGAATTAAAAGCTTTTATGGGTATAGCTCTTTTAAAAAGCTCTCTGAGGATTTGGACTGTCAAATGATTAATGAGAGCATTTCAGCAGGTGGTATGCACATAACTGATGGCTTTTTTATACATTTAGGAAGCTTTTATGTAAATATTGTGCCTCTTAGTGAAATACTTTTTGTGTATAAAAACAGTCAGTTAAAAAATTCCTTTGGTTTACATTTTAAGATTTTATATACCTTACATATAAGAGGCAATAGAAAATTCAGATGTGCCTGTCCGGGAAAATCAAAGGAGGACGCAGATATTATTTTGGACTATTTTGCAGCTAATTATCCGGATATTCTTAATGGTTATACAGATGAAAACAGAAGAAATGCTATTCGTAAATATAAGGCAATGAAAAAGCAAAAAAGAAGAAAAAACAGAGGGTAAAGATAGATAGAGGATAATGAAAGATATAAGACAGTAAGAATATAAGATAATAGGAAAAATTGAAAAAATAATAAAAAATGCTTGCCAGATTGTAAAAAATATGGTTTGCTTATATAATGTGGGTTGAAAAAGTATATTTATTTGAAAATATATTAATATATATGGCGAAAGGAACAAAAAATGAAAAAGGTTGTAAAATTTGGCGGAAGCTCATTAGCAAGCGCAGAGCAATTTAAAAAAGTTGGAGATATTATTAGAGCTGATGAAGGACGCAGATATGTAGTACCATCTGCTCCGGGTAAGAGATTTGGAAATGACACAAAAGTAACAGATATGTTATATCAGTGTTACGCTTTAGCTGAGGAAGGAAAGTCATTTACAGATGAGCTTAACAAGATTAAAGATAGATATAATGAAATTATTACAGGACTTGGTCTTGATTTATCCTTAGATAATGAATTTGCTATTATAAAAGACCAGTTTGCCGCATTAGCTGGCAGCGATTACGCAGCATCAAGAGGCGAGTACTTAAATGGCATTATTATGGCAGATTACTTAGGATATGAATTTATTGATTCTGCTACAGTTATTTTCTTTGATAAAAATGGTAACTTTGATGCAGATACAACAAATGAAATTTTAAGTGCAAAGCTTGAAACTATTGAAAGAGCAGTTGTTCCGGGCTTTTATGGTGCTTATCCAGACGGAAAGGTTAAGACCTTTTCAAGAGGCGGCTCTGATGTAACAGGTTCTATTGTTGCAAAGGCTGTAAAGGCAGATTTATATGAAAACTGGACAGATGTTTCAGGCTTCCTTGTAGCTGACCCAAGAATAGTTCCAGACCCAGAAGTAATTACAACTATTACTTACAAAGAGCTTAGAGAGCTTTCATATATGGGAGCAACAGTTCTTCATGAGGATGCTATTTTTCCTGTTAGAAAAGAAGGTATTCCAATTAATATTAAAAATACAAACAAGCCGGAAGACCCAGGTACTATGATTGTAGAAAGCACCTGCCGTCAGTCAAAATACACTATTACAGGTATTGCTGGTAAGAAGGGCTTTGTTTCTATCAATATTGAGAAGGATATGATGAACTCAGAAATCGGTTTTGGCAGAAAGGTTTTAGAGGCATTTGAAAAGCATGGTATTTCCTTTGAACATGTTCCATCAGGTATTGATACTATGACAGTATATGTTCATCAGCCAGAGTTTGAAGGTAAGGAACAGCAGGTTTTAGCTGATATTCATAGACTTACAAGTCCAGATTCAATAGAAATTGAATCAGATTTAGCACTTATTGCAGTAGTTGGTAGAAATATGAAGGCTGCAAAGGGAACAGCAGCTAGAATTTTCTCAAGTCTTGCTCATGCAAATATTAATGTTAAGATGATTGATCAGGGCTCAAGTGAATTAAATATTATTATTGGTGTTAGAAATGTTGATTTCGATAAGGCTATAAAGGCTATTTACGATATTTTTGTACTTACTCAGTTATAGAAATAAACAGACAATTATAAAATATGGACAAATACAAGTATATTGCTGTGCAATACAAAGTATTTGTCCTAATTTATTGTTGGTTAAAAAATATCCATGAAAAACAATGATAAATAAAATAGAAAGGAAATGCTATGGAAAAACAAATGCCATTTTTTGAAAGGTTTTGTGGACATTTAGGAACAATAAATGCTCATAAGCTTATGGTAATGAAGCATTGCTTTAAATGTGGCTTATATAAACAGGGCTTATTACATGATATGTCAAAGTATATGCCATCGGAATTTATTCCGGGAGTAAAGTATTTTCAAGGAGATAGAAGTCCAAACAATGCACAAAGGGAAATAGAAGGAATTTCCACAGCGTGGCTGCACCACAAGGGCAGAAATAAGCACCATTTTGAATATTGGATAGATTATCCGGTAAATAAGGATGTCGGACTTGCCGGAATGAAAATGCCAGTTAATTATATTGTAGAAATGTTTTGTGACAGAGTTGCAGCCAGTAAAATTTATAATAAAGAAAAATATACAGATAATGATGCGTTGAAATATTTTTTAAAGGGTAAGGGGCATTATGTAATGAATAAAGAGGTAGAGAAATTGTTATACAAGCTTTTAAAAATGCTTTCTGTAATGGGTGAAGATTATACATTTAAATATATTAGGAAAAAAGTTTTAAAGAATAAAAGGTATTGGTAATGACTTTGTAGGAAAAAGGGAAGTGTAAAAATACCCCCTAAAGGGGGGTAACAGTTTTTTTTGATTAATAGTAATATAGCACTATATTCAAACAGAAAAATTAAGGAGATTGCATTATGAAGAAAAGAACAAGAAAGATAATTACAGTTATTTCTAGTTTCATTTTGACTTTATCAACGACCTTTGCTGCATTTGCAGGTACTTCAGATAACGAGAAATTAACAGTTGTAGACAATGTTAATTTTTATATATTTAGCCCGATAGGAACAGATGAGGAGATTAAAGAGGAGGTTATGAAAAATCCTCTTTTAGATTCACCAGCTACAAAATGGACAAATTTAACAGATGGAATGAAGGGCAGTATTGCTTATTCTGAAGCAGATTATCGAGAGTACGAAATTGAAAATTCATATAACCATGCTGAAAAAAAGGGTGGCTATATAGCAGTAGAAAATGTTGGCTCTATTGTTACAAAGGCACCAACTGATGAAGCAATAAAAAAGGCAGTAGAATCTAAGTGGTCATCATTTGAGTATGACACTACAAAATATGGAATTAAGTGGATAGTTGCAAAATATGCACATAACACCTGGCATGTAGATGGAGTAGTAGTTCCTTTATCAGAGCTTGAAACTACTACAGAGGAAACAACCACAGAGGAAGAAACTTCTGAAACAACAACAGCACAGGAAACAACCACAGAAAAGGAAATACCTGAAACAACAACAGTGCAAGAAACAACAACAGCACAGGGAGTTGTAATAATTGATGACGATGTTCCTCGTTCAGACGGTAAGGAAACAACAGAAACAACAGCCGCAGGTATTGTAATCGATGACGATGATGTACCTCTTTCAGGTGGAAGAGCACCACAGACAGGGGATAATACAAAAATGTGGTCATTTATGTTAATTGCAGTTCTTGCAGCAGGTACTATAGTAGCAGTTAATGCAAAGAAGGAAGAAAACTAATATAAATATGTAATCATTAAGGCTAAGGATACCAAGGAAGTAAAAGACATTATGGATAGTGTGAAAAAATAAGGGTAAAGGAAAATATTAAAAGTAGGCTAAAGCCCATTATGCGAAATAACAGCATAGTGGGCTTTTTGTTTAAATATTTAAAAAAATTAAGAGTATGTATTGACATTAAAGAATTGTGTGATAGAATAAAAACAAACATATGAATAAGTGTTCATATGTTGATATAAAAAGAAAGGAGCTGCATATGTATAAGTTTCAGGACAATTCAGAGCTTGAGTGTGAGGATGTACTTGTTCATACAGATATAGTTGATAGTGTATCACACAATATGCCTGATGAGGAAATGCTTTATGATTTAGCAGAATTTTACAAGGTGTTTGCAGATTCTACCCGAATTAAAATGTTATATGCGTTGTCAAAGGCTGAAATGTGTGTATGCGATATTGCTGAAATATTAGGAGTATCTCAGTCAGCCGTATCACATCAGCTTAGAATGTTAAAACAAATGAAGCTTGTAAAATATAGACGAGAAGGAAAAAGTATTTTTTATTCATTATCAGATGAACATATTGAAAGTATATTGAGTAAGGGTATGGAACACATTTGTGAATAAAGGTATTAAAAAAGTATATTAAAGAGTATCTTGAAAATATCAGAAAATATATTCAAAAATAAAAAAATATTAATATTAAGACATTAGGTCAGGAGGAATTTATTATGACAAAGACATTTATAGTTAAAGATTTGGATTGTGCACATTGTGCAGAAAAGATGGAGAGAGCAATTAACAAAATTAAAGGCGTAAATGAAGCTTCAATTACCTTTATGACACAGAAGTTATTCTTAGATGCAGATGACAGCAGATTTGACGAAATTGTTGAAGAAGCAAGAAAAGCCATTAAAAAGATTGAAGACCAGGTTGAATTAGAAGAGGTATAGCCTATGAAAAAAAAGGATTTAGCAAAGGTACTTAGTTCATTTATATTATTAGTGTCAGGTATGTTAGCAGAACACAATATTATAAATATAGGAAGTATATTTGGATTAAAGGATCCGGTTGTTGATAATATTATACTGGTTGTATTTGTCATTGCTTATATTATTATAGGTGGGGAGGTGTTAAAAACTGCCGCAGTAAATATATTGCATGGACAAATTTTTGATGAGAATTTTCTTATGACAATAGCAACAATAGGAGCTTTTCTGGTAGGAGAATATCCTGAGGCAGTAGCTGTTATGTTGTTCTATCAGATAGGAGAAATGTTCCAGTCATACGCAGTTAATAAATCAAGGCATTCCATTGCTGAGCTTATGGATATTAAACCAGAAACAGCAAATTTGAAAAATGCAGATGGAACGATTACTGTTAAAAAGCCTGAAGAGATAAAAGTAGGAGATATTATTGTAGTAAAGCCAGGAGAAAAAATTCCTCTTGACGGAATAGTTCTAAGTGGAAGAGGAGATATTGATACAGCAGCACTTACAGGCGAAAGTGCTCCTAGATTTGCTGATAAGGATATGGAGGTAATAAGTGGCTCTATTTCATTATCTACAAAGTTTGAGATTAAGGTTACAAAGGAATATAAGGAATCAACAGTTGCTAAAATTCTTGAGCTTGTAGAAAATGCCAGTGCAAGAAAGTCACAGTCAGAAAAATTTATTTCAAAATTTGCAAGATATTATACACCGATAGTAGTAGTATCAGCAGTTTTATTAGCCTTGATACCTACAATCATTAGCGGGTTTTCACTTGATGTGTTTAAAGTATGGGGATATAGAGCTTGCAGCTTTTTAGTTATTTCTTGTCCTTGTGCATTAGTTATTTCAGTGCCGCTTAGCTTCTTTGGTGGTATAGGGGGAGCTTCAGCTCATGGCGT